>Ga0079223_10000026_pt1 | contig 41786 bp, 36 predicted proteins | sample Stecom2011_FD_75072 | JGI IMG/M metagenome (GOLD analysis project Ga0079223, IMG submission 75072) | Agricultural soil microbial communities from Utah to study Nitrogen management - Steer compost 2011 | ecosystem: Environmental > Terrestrial > Soil > Agricultural land | place: USA: Utah...
AGGAATCAGTTTCCCCAGCCAGTCCAGATTTACTTCCTTAGAAGAAAAATCCAAAGTGGATTTCTTGCTCCGATGAAACTTTTTATAGGCCAAGAAAAAATATACAGGACCGGACAGCGCTGTAATAATAAGAAAGAAGAGAAATAACAGCGGAGGTTCTACTGCATTTTCAGTTGCGTGATCTACTCTAATTCCCTCTGAATAGCCGGAAAATCTAGAGGCGACGAACAAGTAAAGAACAAAAGCAAGGAAGGGTAAAAAATGCAACAAATTCTTCGCCTTAAAATGCTTTTTATGCAAGGTGAGGGCAGAGACATATAGATATAAAAAAGGTCCGTGCAATAAGAATAAAGCGATAATCACACTGAATAATAAAGAAGAATCTGGGAAAAAGTCTATCGACAAGGCATAGGAAGCGGTAGCCAAGCCTAAATACAGGAGCCAAAAAATCAAAATTCGATCATGAAGCTGCTTTTGTCTTTTTTGCAGTAGTAATGCAAGAAAGAAAAACGCATTAAAAGCACCGATAAAAAGGAGATATGTCATGGACTTATCGTAGCCATTATAGGGGTTAAATAGGATTATTCATTCCTTGTGAAATAATGACCGCCTTACTCAAAACTATATTAAGTTCTCAAAACAATGGAGTTCTGATCCAACTTCATTTTCCTTTAACGATTTGAAAAAGAAAATTGATATGGCGCCCAAATATTTTCACAGGATATCAAAAATAGTGATAAAGTCCCAAATATTGGCTGACAAATATCACACTAATATCCTACTTTCCGAGTTCCCCCATGTCCGCCGGCCACGATAAACATTATTTTTATGCTCAAATAAATAAACTTAAAAAATTGTATGATGGGGTTCATCATAAAAAAACGTTTTCTGTTTGAAATCCTTTTAGTTGCCATTGTTATTAGGTTTAAGTGTTGTATTTAATGTGCGTATTTTGTCTGTTGACTTAAGACGAAAGACGACTTATGCTAATTAATTGGTCCATTTTTATAATTATAATTATTTCTGGTTGAGCACTTCGACGGAATTTATATTCAGCAAAATCGAAATACTCAGGATAAAACGAAGTCAGGAAATATTAATCTTCCCTATAAAGGTTTCGATCCGATAACTATGGGATGCTCTCAACCTGACAATGGTTAATAATCCATATATTTCCTATCAAACTGCTAAACTTCTCAACTCATAAACTCATAGACTTTTTATTTTATTCAGGAATCAACCACCAAAACGGTTTCATCTTCGCTTTATACATAAATGCGTGATGCAAAAACAGTTTTAGCCAGTGTCCGGCTAAACCAATTTCACCAAAGGTTTTGCCTAATTTTCGCCCTTGTGTATCTGGGTATTTTATATAATCGGGTACTATCGGGAAAGTAGTGATACTAACTCCACTTCCCTTTGTCATTCCATAACCAGCCGAAGCGATACAAGCCGCACCCATATTGCCCATAGAACCTTTGTGGTTTCTGGATTCTTTTTTGTTTCTAATACTATCTATAATATTGTCGGCCACTAGCTTAGCCGTCATTCCCGATGGCATTCCTGTACGTGGAGGTGCTGGCGTAATATCGGTTCCGTTTGGACTTTTCCTCGGTTTAGAAATAGGATGCGGAGGCGCAAAAGCAATTCCCGGAGCGAAAATATTGTTGTAACTGGGGTTTTGATAAGTTTCTGGCCAATCCTGAACCGTCCATTCTTCATAAGGTTTTGGTGTGTAATCTGCATCTACTATCATAAAACCTTTAAATAGTTTATCGGTTATGTCTTCATTGTTTTTGTTGAAAGCTTTAAATCCATGGCCTGAAAAGGAGGGAAGCAACATCGCAAAATCGTATTCTATACTTTTAAATTCTCCATCCAAGTTTTCGTAATTCGCCTTTCCATCTTCAATTTTTGTGATTCCCGCACCAAGAATCCATTTTATCCCGCGGTCTTCAAAAACCATTTCAATCATTTCATTAGATTTCATGATGTTGCTACCATAGCTTAACAGCATTCCATCCATTCCAAAATCACCGAGTTTATACTCGTTGGAAATCCAAGTTACTTCTGCCATATCGCGTACATTGTGACGGCGAAGTTCTTTTTCTACATTCAATATATACTCGAACGCAGCTCCTTGACAGGTGGCCCTTGCGTGGCCAGTACCGACCACAATTTTAGCTTTTTTGCCTTTTTTCATTTCCTCAATAAGTGCATTCAATCCTTCCCAAGCGTGATCGGCATGGGAATAAGTACAAACAGAGAACGTTTTATTTGTGCCGGGAACAAGACCTTCGGTAGCTTCAAAATTGAGTTTAGGGCCAGTGGCATTTATAAGGTAGTCGTAGGTTACTTTCTCGGTTTCGCCGCGTTTACCTTCTGAAACATTTTCGGCAATAACGAAAGGTTTGTCAATTTCAGAATCTCCTTCTGGATGGAAGGTTACCACTTTAGCTTGCTTAAAATCAATTCCTTTTTTCTTATACAAAGGCGCCAAGGGGAAAAGTATTTTCTTAGACTTCATTCGGCCCACTCCTACCCAAATATTAGACGGGATCCATTGATAGTTACTGTTGGGTGAAACCACCACAACTTCGTGTTCCTTTTTAAGTTTTCTGCGCAGATGCGAAGCTGCAACGTGCCCAGAAATACCTGCTCCTAATATTACAATTTTTGCCATGGTTTACGTTTTAAATGTGAAAGTTACTTTGATTAACATGCCCATTGAATGATATATATCAGTTCTGATTATTAATGGGTTACAACACAAATCTGAAACTATTTAGCAAAAAGGACAGTAACATTTGTTACATAATATGATTTTAATAAAAGAAACTTATAACCAGAAAATGAGGTTGAGTGTTTTGAAAAATAACATATAAAGTTTAATGGAAATTTCTTGAATTCGATATTTTCATTTACGAAGAAATCGTAACTTCGGTCTTTCCAACTTTTTTCAATTAGATATCCCTCAAATTATGATAGTTCACGATTTTAGCAAGCAACACTCCATTATCAATCAATATATCCACGAGATGCGTGATGTTTCCATTCAAAAGGATTCCCTGCGTTTCCGGAAGAATGTAGAACGCGTAGGGGAATTACTGGCTTATGAAATGAGCAAAACCTTGGAATATGAAACTGTTAAGGTAAAAACCCCTTTGGGTAGTAAACAAATGGATATCCCCAGTGGCAATGTGGTTTTATGTTCCATACTGCGGGCCGGCCTTCCTCTGCACCAAGGAATTCTGAATGTGTTCGACAAGGCTGAAAATGCATTTATTTCTGCCTATCGCCATCATCCCGGGGGATCGGACGATTTTGAAGTGCAGGTAGAGTACTTGGCCACCCCATCTATCGAGGATAAAATCCTGATTTTGGCCGACCCCATGCTGGCCACTGGTAGAACGTTCGAAAATGTGTTGCGCGCATTACAAACGTATGGGGAACCAAAACAAATTCATATAATCTCCATTATTGGCGCCAAAGCCGGAATCTTTTTAACCGATACAGTTTTTCCCAAAAACACCCACCTCTGGATTGCCGCCATTGACGATGCTCTTAACGAACGAGGCTATATAGTACCTGGTTTAGGCGATGCTGGAGATTTGTGCTATGGGCCGCGATTGGATTAAAAACTCCCCCTGCAAGATCTCCACTTGTCCGTAGGTGGAAGACCTTGTAGGTATTAAACTTTTCCGAGGTGAAATAGAAAAACCATAAAACCTCAACTCATAAACTCATAAACCCCTCAACTAATAACCTCATGAATTCATAACCTAAAACTTCGTACTCACCACCCCACAACCTGCAAAATCTTTAAACTCCTCAATCGCTTCACTCAAATCGAAAACATTTTTTATTTTGAGTGCATTTTCAAGAATACTAGCACCAGCTGTACTTCTATAACCTCCCGCACAATGAACTACAATTGGTTTATCCGTTGGGACTTTATTCGCATTTTCGCGTAGTTCGTATAATGGGATATTAATGGAATTCTCAAATATTTTGCCCTCCAAAACTTCGCTTTCATTCCGAATGTCCACGATAGTATAGTTGTCTGGATGCTGTTTGAAATCCTGTAAATTAAAGTTTTCCGATTCTTCCAAAACTTCATCTGCAATGGTGTAAACAGCTGCTACCTGAGATTCATAGCCAATTTTTGAAGTTCTATGAAGAATTTCTTCCGCATTTTCAATGGAATCCACTACCAGATTATAATTTTCATCCGGACGTACAATTGAGCCTAACCACGTCTCAAATTTATCACCTTCCGAAGTTGCCATAATATTTATACTTCCCTGCAAATGGTTCTTTTTGAAATCATCACCGTGCCGACAATCAATTATTAAAGCACCGTTTTCTGGCTTCATCACATTTATTTTAAATGGAATTCCTCCCAAACTCTCGCGAAGATTAATTGCCCCAGCCTTATTAGTGTCAACATTATATCCAAAGTAATGCGGGATAAAAGGTTGAGATTCTAACAGAAAGGCCATAAATTGCTCCTCGGTCTGCTTTTTAAAGGCCCAATTTCCTATTCTTTCGTTACCCATTGTACTCGAACTAGCATCACCACTCATTCCTTTTCCACAGAGCGATCCAGCGCCGTGGGCGGGATATACATAGGCATTATCTGAAATGTCTTTGAATTTATTGTGAATAGTATCATACATCATTTTGGCCAATTCTTCCCGCTTCGCGGTTATATTGCCCACTTTTTCCCGAAGATCGGGGCGCCCTACGTCACCAACAAATAAAGTGTCGCCTGTAAATAGCGCTGTCTTTTCAGCTTCAGTTACTATTATCGTGATACTATCTGGGGAATGACCGGGCGTATTTAAAGCGCGAAAAGTGGTTTTGCCAATCTGCACCTCATCGCCATCATCAAATGTTTTATGGGGATAATCAGCTCCTGTTTTCTCACTACAGTAGAGTGTTGCACCAGTTTCCTTGTGAATTTGCAAATGCGAACTCACAAAATCGGCATGCGGATGGGTCTCAAAAACTGCGACAATCTGGGCATCATTCTCTTCGGCATATTTATAGTACTGAATAGGATCCCGCTCAGGATCAACCAAAGCCATTTTGCCATCACTGATAATGGCATAGGAAAAATGTGAAAGTGGCTTGTACTCAAACTGTTTGATTTTCATTGTAATGATTTTTATAAATAAATTATTTTTCAAATGACATAGGACCTTCCTGCCACAGGCAGGCAAAAGGATGTAAGACGAAGACTAAATTTTCTAAACACCTAAACTCCTCAACTCATAAACTCATAAACTCCTCAACTTTTAAACTTCAATTAAATCCATTAACATTAGCAGCTTACCGCAGTTTCGGAAAAAACCTTCCCGCTCGTTGTTTATATTGCGCATAGTCAGGATAAACTTCCATCATTCTCTTTTCCTCATAAATAGTTTTAAAGTAAAACAGAACTGAAAGTATCGCTGCCACCATCAATTTATATCCAGAATCTGCAATAATCGCAAATCCAAAGAAACCCATCATAATCCCCGTATAAATAGGATGTCTCACAAATTTATAAACTCCATTCACAATTAGCCGAGAGCCGGGCAAGGGGCTTGGAAATGGCGATAGGTGAACATTAAGTTGGAGGACGGCCACAAGGGTAATTAATGCCCCAACAACCAGAATAAATACTCCTGCCCAAAACAAGAAAACGGGGAAGAAAATTCTCATCGATCCTATCTCAAATGCAAAGGCGACAAACAATGCAAATTGAAGCACCACAAACAATATGTCCTTGATTGGAATTTTCAATTCAGATTTTTTCTAGTTTTTGACCAGGTTTATAAAAAGTTCGTTTCCTGCGCGCTGTGGAATGGAATTATAGGCGGTTTCCATAATATCAATTTCAAACTTACTTTTAAAGAGATCTCGGTATTCATTTTCATTTCCTCCAAAAGGTGGTTTGTCATCATTCAAAGGAATATTGAAAAGAACGCCCACCAATTTTCCTTTGGGTTTTAATAACTCATGCATTTTTAAAACATATTTTTTCCTGAGTTTCGGATCCTGGGCACAAAAAAAAGTTTGCTCCAAAATAAGATCATAGGTTTCTTCCAATTGGAAAAAATCTTGATGTAATAAATTTTCTTGTGGAAAGGAAGGAACACGTTTGGCTAGATTCTCAAGAGGGATACTTGAAATATCAATGACCGAAACATTCGTAAATCCTTTATTAAAGAGGTATTCTGCTTCATACGAATTCCCGCCTCCGGGAATCAATATCTTTAAATTCTTATCTGTAAGCTGATCGATATATTCTTTTAGAGGCGTAGAGATATATCCTATATCCCAACCTATCTGCCCACTTGAGTATCTCTCACTCCAAAATGTCTCGTCCAAATTTAAATTTTTCATATCTCACTTTATAAATTGTGCTGTTTTGAAAGGTTATAAGGTTAAGAGGTTAAGAGGTTAAAAGCTAGTGGGAAATGTCTAATATGACTAGAAACATCTACCGTCTAACCAACTACCGACTATACGCTACCGACTAATCTCAATACTCCAAATCCCTCTAACGTCATTTTCTCCATATCCCATTGCTTTATCATTTGGATAATGTTTTAAGATATTCGATAACGTAAGGCTTTCCAATTCTTTTTCAGGTGTTCCGTGGCATTTTAAACACATGGAGTTTGTGACTATTGGGTAATAAAACTCAGCTTTATCGCCCATGGTCGTAACTATGGGAGTCGGCTCCTCGCCTGCGGCAACTTGGTTTTTAAAAGTTTGTATATAAGTAAGCTCCATAGCGTTCGCTTGGTTTTTAGGATTTCGTGGTTTATCGCTCACTCTTTTTATGTGGGCTTTGTGCACTACCGACATACTATCTGTCAAGGGCATAGCTTGGATATTGCAAAAATCGAGAGCAGCAATCACTCCGTTTTTTTGGATTTGCCCCATCAGGTTTTTGCCCAGTTCAGCTTTGGTGGCTTGAGCTATTTGCATTCCGCGCTCTTCAATTGAAAGTTGTTGTGCTTTATCAGTTTGGTTTCTACCCATCCCTCTCCCCTTGCCTTGGCCCCTTCTCCCTTTCATCTTTGGGCGATCACCGTGCATTTTGGAATAATGATCGTCAAACCATTCTGGCTCCTCTATTTCGTGCTCAAACATATAAGCGGCTATCTGCGTTAAAGTGTTTTCAGGATAGAATTGGTATGGCATAAGGCCGAATTTCTTAATAGCCCCTGGCATTTTGGATGTTTCTTCGGAAGGATTTTTTAGAAATGACACTAACTCATTAACGAAGTCTTCTTTAGAAATTTCTTCGGAGAGATAATGCATTTTCACGGCAACCATAGGTGGCGCAATCATGTTTTCCTCCGTCGCTTTCGGACTATGGCAAACATAGCAGTTGTTTTCCATTAGTTTTTTTCCAGGATGGTCTTGAGTAATTCTAATTTCAGAAGAACCCCTTTCTTCAGTTATCGCCAAATACTCATTACTCCTTTTCATATTACAGGAAACTAGCAAAAGCCCAGATAAAAATGTAAGAAACATGTTCATATTAAAAGTTTTAGAATGAAACACTTCAAAAATAGGCTCCAAAAAGAAATCTGGAAGTAACCTAGGTTACACTCCATTTTAAACTATTATAGTGCAATTATCCTGATACTGTTCCTATTGAGTTCTATTTTCCCGAAGTTCTCTAGCTTTTTTAGCAATCGTGAAACTACCACCCTTGAAGTGTGCAATTCGTATGCAATTTCTTGATGGGTAGAATTGATAACTGGCTCTCCCCCAACTTTTTGTTTGTCTCTTAGGTATTTCACTAACCGCTCATCCATATTCATAAAGGCAATACTGTCAATGGTCTCCAGCATTTCCATAAGCCGTGAGTGATAACTGGTCATTACAAAATTCCTCCAACTCTTGTATTTCCCTGTCCATTCTTCCATTTTTTGAACTGGAATCATAATCAACGCGGTGTCCAATTCTGCAATTGCCCTGATTTCACTTTTGCTGTGGCCCAAGCAGCAGGTCATACTCATGGCGCAAGTATCGCCGCGTTCCAAGAAGTAAAGCAAAAGTTCATCGCCATTGTCATCTTCTCTCAAAATTTTTACTGCACCCGAAACCAACAAAGGCATGGAGCGTAAGTAATCCCCAATTTCAATTAGCTTTTCGCCTTCTTTTACGTGTTTTAGAAAACCGACTTGGTTGATTTCCTCTATAAGAGCATCTTCAAAAAGATGAGAGAAGTTTTCCTTCAAATTATTTAGCATTCAAAATTATTTAGGTGGTTTTTGAATAGCTAAAATACGGCTTTAAAATTACTTTTCTTTCGCTTCCTTCTGCTTCTGCCTTTCCAATTTTCTGAAATAGCCGCGGAAAAAGAAGTTGTGCTGAAGAGCTTCCATATTTTGGTTGAGTTTTTCAGACGCTTCCTTAATCTGAACCATTGTAGAATCCATCTCCTTGACAAAAGTTTCATCTTGAGTGATATGATTGAGAGCCCCTTTGCCTTCCTTTATCTCGGTTAAATAATCGTCCAGATTTTTAGTAATAGCATTAATATCATCGCTAGATCGCTCAAGATTAGCGAATACCGATCTGATTTGATTTGCGGCTGCAGTGTCACTCAAAATTACGGCGGCGGCACTTTCATCGTAATTAATTTTTGAAATAATCCGATTGATCTTGGCCATTGCAACCCCCGTACCTTCTGAAGTTTTCCTGAGCTCTACGATTGTGTGCTGAATATTCTGGGCCAGGATCGTATCGCTGATCAAGGTGCCGATGGTCCCTTTGCCTTCCAAAATTTGATTGGTTATTTTCAATAGGTCTGCACTGGTCTTGTCCAATGTAACCAGCATATCGTCTATGCTTATATTTTTGGATGATTGAATAGTGTCTCCCCGGACTACGCCTTCGTTCTGTTGCTCTTTCCCAGGAACTATATTAACCACCATACTCCCAACCAAGCCATCCGAACTTATAGTTGCTACGGCATTTTTCTTAATAAAATGCGCCGATTTCTCCTCCACCTTCATTTCGACAGTGATTTTCCCCACTTCGGTCATTTCAATTTTCGTAACGGTTCCGACATTGATTCCCGAATAGCGAACATTGTTTCCAACCTGTAGGCCGCTAACATTATCAAAGACTGCATACAATTCAATATTGCTGCTAAATATATGCTGTCGAGATCCTATGAAATAAAGAGCACTCACGAGAATTACTGTTCCCACGACCACAAATATTCCGACTCTTACTTTTTTTGAACTTGCCATAAAATTAATTTTTAAAAAATGCACTAGCTTGTGGATCAGTCGAATTTGAAAGCTCTTCGTAAGTACTCTCTGCATAATTGATGCCATCGACCAACAAGATCATCCTGTCTGAAATAACACGTGCACAATCCACGTCGTGTGTTATGATAAGTGATGAGGTGTTGTATTGTTTTTGAACGTTTCGCATAAGCTGAATGATTTCGTTTGACGTAATGGGGTCCAATCCTGTAGTGGGTTCGTCATACATAATAATTTTCGGCTTTAAGATCAAGGCTCGCGCCAGTGCCACCCTTCGTTGCATTCCACCCGAAAGTTCCGCTGGCAATCGGTCAATAGCATCCAAAAGACCTACGCTTTGAAGTGCCTCTTTTACAGATTCTTCAGTACTCTTAAAGTCCTTTAGTTTATCCTTATGCCTTCTAAGTGGAAATTCCAGATTTTCACGAACAGTCATAGAATCATACAAGGCGCTTCCTTGAAATAGAAAACCAATTTCGGTACGCAAAAAGTCCAACTCGGTCTGTCCCATAGTGATGATATCCCGATCTCTGATCGTGATACTTCCACTATCAGGCTGAATTAGACCCACAATACACTTCACCATTACCGATTTTCCAGAACCCGATTTTCCCATGATGACCAAGCTTTCTCCTTCATAGAGCCTCATATTGAACCCCTTAAGAACATGGTTATTGCCAAAGCTTTTTTTAATGTTCTTTAGTTCTAAAACTGGTTTTTTATTTTTTTCTATATTCATTTAAACAGCAAAAAAGATATCGGTTACAAAAACGGCTATAAAGTCAATTACAAACACTAGCATGGACGCATATACCACTGCTGCATTTGATGCTTCTCCCACCCCTACGGTTCCTTTGGCACAATAATATCCTTTGTAAGTACCCACAAGGCCAATGGCAAAACCAAAGAAAAAGGTTTTGATGGTTGCAGGGAAGACGTCACTAAATTTCAAAGCATCAAAAACTTGATTGAAATAGAGTGTGTAGGAAACACCTCCTTTTAAATTTTCCACGATTGCAGAACCAATAAGTGCAACAGCATCTCCCAAGATCACCAATAATGGCAACATTAATGTGACTGCCAGAATACGGGTAATTACTAAGTACTTAAAGGGATTGGTCCCCGAAACCTCCATGGCATCAATTTGTTCGGTTACACGCATAGAGCCCAACTCTGCGCCAATCCCTGAACCGATCCTTCCAGCACAGATCAACGCGATAATTACAGGACCAATCTCTCTAATTATAGAAAGACTAATCATAGATGGCATCCACGATTCTGCACCAAAATTCATCAAGGTGGGTCGGGATTGAAGGGTAAAAACCAGACCTAAAATAAAACCGGTAACCACGACCAAAAATAATGATCGGTTTCCCATATTGTAGCATTGGCGCAACAATTCCTTTAACTCGAAGGGCCTGCTAAATACTTCCCGAAAAAAACGTCCTGCAAATAAGGCCATGTCGCCAATTTCAGCGAAAAACGATTTTGTACGGTCCAAGAAGGAAGTTGATTTTGACATTTAAAACTGGTGAACCTCAAATATAGGTTGCTTTTCTTCCTAAAGATATGATTTGTGTCAGTATTGGCAAATCCAATTAGACTTTACGAGTTTAAAAAATACTTCTTCATTTTCATTTTTTTTAACTGAATTTAAAGTGATTTCTGCCACTAGAACATGAATATGACCTTAGTCAAGGTTTATTACATTTACATTTCTGTAATTTGTTAATCAAATTGACACAATGATGAAAATTGGTCTAGTACTTTCAGGTGGAGGAGCCCGAGGGGCGGCGCATATAGGAGTATTAAAAGCATTTGAAGAGCGTGATGTGTCACCAACACATATTTCGGGAACCAGCGTTGGCGCCATAGTTGGTGCTCTTTATGCAAACGGCGTACATTGGTCTGAAATATTAAATTTCTTAAAAACAACCTCTGTCTTCCACACCAAAAGGTTTGCTTTTAATAAACCTGGATTTTTAGATACCGAAAAGTTTTATGACGACCTTAAAGTGTATTTTCCAAGAGATAATTTTGATAGTTTAAATAAAACTTTATTTATTACAGCTACCAATATTTTAACCGGCAACTTAAAAATATTTAGCAAAGGGCAGCTTATTAAACCCGTTATAGCTTCAGCTTCTTTTCCTGGAGTATTCACTCCTACTGAAATTAATGGTTCGTACTATATCGATGGAGGCATCTTAAATAACTTCCCGGTGGAACCGCTTAAACAACACTGTGATAAAATTATTGGTGTCTATATCAATTCTCTAAAAAAGATAAGTATTAAGGATTTGAACCATTCCTACAATGTTGCCGACAGGGCGCTTAAAATAAGAGCGGCCTCCGATTCTCTAAAAAAATTTCCAGAATGTGATTTAATAATTTCCCCAGATGATCTGGGTGACTATGCCATCTTTGGAATGAGCAACTTGGATGCGATCTTTGAACTGGGTTATTCTGCTACAATAAAAGTTCTAAATGAAAATGAAGGTTTTTTTAAGAGATAATTCAATTTAAGAAAACAAAAAGCCATCCTTTTGAAATAAGCCTACTTCACAAATCCACAACTCCCAAATATTCTCGAGTCCCTCAACACCTCAGAAAATAAGGGGAAGGTGACCAACGTCATACTGTTCTGACGATTAACTTCCTACATTTGATTCTTAACTAAAGTAAACCTAGTCGGTTTATACAATTGGTGCCTAGACAATAGGTTGTTCTAGCAAATACATTCCATCATTTATATTAATCAGCTATTTATTTAATAAAAAGAAATTCAAACAGATGAAAAATATCATATTATTTGTTCTCACCTTCACAATAATTAGCTGCGGAAATTCGCATAAATCTAATGTTGTCGACGAGAAATCAACTAACATAATTGAGGTAGCAGATTCGTCAAAACAAGAGAAGTTAGTGCCTATTGAATTAACGGTCAACAAAGATGTTCCCATTCGCTCCTATTTCAAATGGATGGACAGCATTGTTGAAAAGCACAATCAAAGCCACAACTACCCTATTGATGAGTATATTATTGTACACCACAATAAGTGGATTATGGATACTTTGGCAAATACAGATTATTATTATTTAATGGATAAAGGAATTTTTAATGAAGATTCACAATCTTTATTGGCGCTGAAAAAAGACCAGGTTTTGGTTGTTCCGGATTCCCTTGAAACTCAAAATCTCAGAACGCAGCTGGCAAACACATATTTAGAACTCAATATTCCAGAATTCAGACTTCGCATCTTTCAAGATGATAAAGAAATATATAAGTTTCCCGTGCGAGTAGGGAAAGTAGGGAAAAAATATATGGCTATGGCCAAAGGAACCGTAGATATGAGAACCAAGACTGGAGTAGGTGAAATAATTCGTGTAAATAAAGAACCGGTCCTTGCCAATCCTGTGGATAACCGAAAATACGAAATGACAAATCGAGATGATGGAAAAAGAACGACCTTACCTGCTATTCCATGGTTGGAACCTTCAATAGACGGCCGTAGTGTTGGGCAACTTATTCACCCTACAACCAACTTAGAAACTTTAGAAAAGGCTTCTTCTAATGGCTGTATTGGATTGCGAGAATCTCATGCATGGATTGTATATTATTATGCACCACTAGGAACCAAAGTAGTTTCTAAATACAAATTAACAGGTAAAAATGATCTAGGAGAAACTGTGGAGCTTGAAGATATCTATCCTGGTTTTGGGAATAAAAAATAAAAAAAGGCTGCAATAACATTTATATTATAATCAATTTTAGAAGTCAAAATCCCAAGCTAGGCCAATACCGAAAGAGATGTAATTGAGATTTAGGTCGTTAGAGACATCAGCAACCTCCACATTTCTTGAAAGAGAGCGATACCTTAGCATTGGACGTAAAGAAAGGTTTGGGGCAAACTCATAATCAACTCCCAATGCTACTTGCCATCCAAAGCCGTAGCCTGTATCCACGGTTATGTTGCCAGCATTGTTTTCTAGTTTTATATGGTTGTAAATAGCTCCAGCCCGTGCCAGATATGATACTGGTGAGGTGCCGATTTGGCGTATAATCTGAAAACCAAAAGTATATCCACTTTCTTCCACAGTGAAGTTCTCTGTAGAAATTTTGTCCTCCCCTTTAAACTCGTTCCAACCCCAGCCCGTATAAACGGCTAAATGGGGCATTATGTTATAGGCGGCGGTAATCTCATAGCCAAAACCGATTTTGGCGTCGATATCACCCACATCCCCCGTGGGAAAATTGAGGCCGGGCCGGAACTCTATTGCCCATTTTTCCTGTGCACTTATAGATAATGAAATAAATAAGATGACAGTTGCTATCAAAAACTTGAACTTCTTCATATTGGTCTGTTTTATTTATACTATCCAAAACTAGCTTGAATAAAGATATCACAAGGAGTAAAATCAGGTTAATATTGCTTTATCGACGACTGAAAGTATTTTATTTAGTGGATTGCGAGATCTTTCAGACGCTCAATAGCCTTGTGATCCTGATGAAGCGAAATATCTGAAACCAGCACAATGGCAATCGTCGTAAAAAGAGCCCCGTTAGTTCCCATTAATTAATAAAAACCGACTGTACCCCAAAGATACTGTGTTTAAAGATCTTTAGGGTATTTTGTCCACAGATCGATTTACTAACAATATTCAGATATAGGTGTTAAAGTTTTACATGGCCAATACTCTTACTTGAAAAATGGGTGTGAAATATGCGATATTTTCATTTCTAGCTATTTCCTTTGGCATCTAACGTAAACTATCTTTCAGTTTTGAGAGAAATTGAAGGGCAGTTTTTGAAAACATTCCAATTCATTCTAATTTAACTTGCACCAAACCCGAAGTTGAATGGGGTAACGGGGGCAGGTTGATGGAATATCCCATGGACTTCTGATGGATAAATCTTCCCGATGTTGCACGATGGATTGAAGTCTTTCCCAATCTAAATAGAATTTTAAAATACTTCTGAGCCATACGTGGCTTTTAGAAAGATTTCGCACAAACCCAATTTTCGTTCATCAAAATATCTAAAAAGACTTATATTTGTGCCCGCCAAGAAAATGGCTTGCGACGCGGCGTCACCTTTACGTCACAATCTGCAAATCGAAAATTGGCAACCCCTCTACCCGGGTGCTGGAATTGGTAGACAGGCATGGTTGAGGGCCATGTGTCCTTAGGGCGTGTGAGTTCAAGTCTCATTCCGGGTACTTTTTTAAAACGCAATCACCATATATGATGATTGCGTTTTTTTATTCAGAAAGAACACTTAGTCCTCATTTAAACGTTCAACAATCCCCGAGAAAAATTAAACACGAATCATAACTTTTTAGTAATTTAACCGAAATTTCCCACCCGTGGTCAAAACCGAATTCAGCATAAAGGATCTTGAGAATCTATCGAGCGTAAAGGCGCACACGATTCGGATTTGGGAGAAAAGATACGATCTTTTGGAGCCGGCGCGAACGGACACCAACATCCGAAAATACGATCTGGAAAGTTTGAAAAAGCTTCTCAATATCACTTATCTATATAAGACAGGATACAAAATCTCCAAACTCGCTGGGATGAGCCCAACACAAATCCAAACCTTGATAAAAAAGGATATGGAAACCCATGCGGCTACCTATGCGCTCGAAATGTTCAAATCGGCTATGATCGAATTTGACGGAGAAAAATTTGATGACACCCTGAATAATCTTTTGAAAAAAAAGAGTTACAGTAAAGTTTACTCCAATATTTTCGTTCCCCTTCTCAGCAATGCTGGTGTGCTTTGGCATACCGGCACCATCGATCCTTCCCACGAACATTTCATTTCAGAAAAAATAAAACACAGTCTAATTCTTGAAACCGCCAAGGCTAAAAAAAAGGTGATAGAAAAAGATAACCCTCTGTTTGTGCTATATCTACCTTCCGAGGAGATGCACGAAATTAGCCTTCTCTACGCCAATTACGAACTGGTCTCAAGCGCTTATCCCACGCTCTACCTCGGACCAAACATTCCGATTGAAAGCTTAAAGCACATTAGAAAACAAAAACCGAATGCTATTTTTGTCAGCTATTTTACTGTTCAACCGGAAACCGACAATCTTCAGGCATATCTCAAAAGCTTTCAGAAAACTGTTGGAGATAAAAACGAATTGTGGGTTTTGGGCAAAAGGGGCGGTAAATTTGAAAACGGAAGGCAGAATATAAAGCTGTTTGACGATATCGAATCTTTTAAGACGCATTTACAAAAAACATCCTAGTATTTTTTTTTAAAATCTTATCAATTCTACGAATAAAATCCTTGTATGATCATTTGTTTTGTTTAGATAAAACGTACTTTTGTTAAACAATATGAAAAAAAACATTGCTGTTATTGGTTCTGGATTTTCGGCTTTAGCTGCTTCCTGCTATTTGGCCCAAGCTGGAAATAGGGTGACGATATATGAGAAAAATCAAGATATAGGCGGAAGAGCAAGACAATTAAAAAAAGAAGGTTTCACTTTCGATATGGGTCCAACTTGGTATTGGATGCCAGATGTTTTTGAAAGGTTCTTTGGCGATTTCGGAAAAAACCCATCTGATTATTATTCCTTGGAAAAACTTGATCCAGCTTATCGAGTTTACTTTGGAAAGGAAGAATACATCACTATTGGTGACACTCTCGAAAAAATAATTCAAACTTTTGAAAAGGTGGAACCAGGCAGTTCCATCAAACTTAAAAAGTTTATAACCGCCGCCCAGAACAATTACAAAATTGCCATTAAAGATTTAGTTTATCGCCCTGGAGTTTCTCCTTTGGAGTTGATTACACCTAAAACCGCAAAAAAGATAGATCAGTTTTTTAGCACCATAAGAAAGGAAGTTAGAGCAGAATTTAAAAATCCCAAACTGATTTCTATTTTGGAGTTTCCGGTTTTATTTTTGGGTGCAAAACCTTCAAAAACTCCTGCATTCTATAATTTCATGAATTATGCTGATTTCGGTCTGGGCACTTTTCATCCAAAAAAAGGAATGTATTCGGTAGTCGAGGGAATTGCAACGCTCGCACAAGAACTCGGGGTTGTAATTAAAACCGGACAAAATGTGGATAAAATAAAGGTCGCAAATAAAGAAACAACAGGACTTTTAGTAAACGGCCAAGAAATTCCCGCCGATATTATTTTGAGTGGGGCAGATTATTATCATACCGAAACTCTTTTGGATAAGGAGTTCCGACAGTATTCCGAGAGCTATTGGCAAAAGAAAACATTTGCACCCTCGGCCCTGATGTTTTATGTGGGATTTGATAAAAGAATAAAAAATGTAACTCACCACAGTTTATTTTTTGATGTGAATTTTGAAGCGCATTCGCAGGCTATTTACGACATTCCTGAATGGCCGGATAAACCTTTGTTTTATGCCAGTTTTCCTTCCAAAACAGATACTTCTTTTGCACCTGAAGGGAAAGAGGCGGGAATTTTTCTTATTCCAATCGCTCCTGGATTGGAGGATATTCCTGAAATAAGAGAAGAATATTTTGAAAAAATCATGAAACGTCTGGAGAAAATCACTGACCAAGAAGTGAAAAAATACGTTATATTTAAAAAATCCTTTTGTATAAAAGATTTTATCTCGGAGTACAACAGTTATAAAGGAAATGCGTACGGCTTGGCCAATACGTTGTTGCAAACAGCATTCCTAAGACCTAAATTGAAAAGCTGCAAAGTAAAAAACTTGTATTTTACTGGGCAGCTCACGGTTCCGGGTCCTGGAGTACCTCCAGCGTTGATCTCGGGAAAATTGGCCGCAGGTTTAATCCAAAAAAAATAGACGTTTGAAAGAACTATTTGACATAGTATCCAATAAATGTAGTAAAGAGGTTACTCAAACCTATAGTACTTCCTTTTCTTTGGCCACCCGATTATTGGGGCCATCTATTAGGCAGGATATCTATAATATTTACGGCTTTGTTCGCTTTGCCGACGAAATTGTAGATTCATTTCACCAATACGACAAAGAGGTTCTTTTTAATCGCTTTGATGACGAGTTAAAGCAAGCTTTGGCAGAGCGCATCAGCCTAAATCCCATTTTGAACTCCTTTCAAAATACCGTCCACAAATACAATATAGACAGAGATTTAATCCAGATCTTTATGGATAGCATGCGGCAGGACCTAACCAAAAATATTTATACTTCTGCTCAAGAATTCAACGAATATATTTATGGTTCGGCCGATGTGGTGGGCCTCATGTGTCTTCAGGTTTTTGTTAAGGGCGATCCACATAAATATGAGGAATTACGGGAAGCAGCCATGAATTTGGGTTCCGCTTTTCAAAAAGTGAATTTCCTGCGCGATATGAAGGAGGATCAAGAATTCTTAAGTAGGACCTATTTTCCAAATATCAATCTCGATACCTTGGATGAAATTTCGAAGGAAAAAATAGTTTTGGAAATTGAGGATAACTTTAAAAATGCCTATGAAGGCATTCTCCACCTTCCAAAAGAGGCAAGATTGGGTGTGTTTGTAGCCTATAAATACTATCGAAGTTTATTGAAAAAACTACAACGAACACCCGCCTCCGAAATAAAAAACTCTCGCATACGCGTTCCCAACATTGAGAAAATCGGCCTCTTAACTGGCAGTTATTTGAAATATCAGCTAAATTTGGTGAAATGACAAGGAAGTCGATAAGTCGATGCGTTTAGGAGTTTAGCGGTTACAAGTTTAATAATTTACTGAATCAGTAATATAAATTCCTATAATGTATCAAATCTAAATTCTACCAATGAACACCATCCTCTGGATATTAATATTTCTTGCCACGTTCTGCTTTATGGAATTTATGGCTTGGTTTACCCATAAATATGTAATGCATGGTTTTTTATGGAAATTTCATAAGGACCACCACCATAAAGATCACGGTAGTTGGTGGGAGCGAAATGATTATTTCTTCTTGTTTTATGCCTTGGTGAGCATTGGGTGTTTTATCGGGTGGAGTTATTTTGGATTTTGGGCAGGTTTGCCGCTAGGCTTGGGTATATTTGCCTACGGCTTGGCATATTTTTTTGTTCACGATATTTTTATCCACCAACGTTTTAAAATGTTCAGGAACGCAAACAATCGGTATGCACGCGGTATTCGTAGGGCGCACAAAATACACCACAAACATTTAGGCAAAGACAATGGCGAATGTTTTGGAATGCTGTTCCCCCCTTTAAAATATTTCAAAAAATAAAGATGTGGCATTTATACCTTTCGTTAAATATCGGATCGCTGATCATTCCGTTAATTTTCAGTTTTCATCCCAAATTAAAATTCTATAAACTTTGGAAATACTTTTTCCCCGCCACCTTTATAATGATGGCGATTTTTGTTTCGTGGGATATCCTATTTACCCAAGCTGGCTTTTGGGGTTTTAATGATGCATATCTTTCGGGAATTTACTGGGCAAACCTACCCATTGAGGAATGGCTTTTTTTTGTGTGTATTCCTTATGCCTGTCTTTTTACTATTTATTCCTTTAAAAATTTACTTCCGAAGTTTTCCCTATCACACAAGGCAACAGAAATTATTTACTTTTCCCTTCAAACCATATTGATTGCTACCCTCCTGTACAACTACAATCGATGGTACACAGCCGTTAATTTTTCATTCGCTATCATTTTGTTGGCTTTGGTTTTTAATTATAAGAGAGAAGCTTTAAACACCTTCTTTCCTGTGTTCCTCATCCTATTGATCCCGTTTTTTATTGTGAATGGATATCTTACCGGAAGTTGGATACACGAACAAGTAGTGTGGTACAATGATGCCGAAAACCTTGGAATCCGAATCGGAACGGTTCCTATTGAGGATAGTATTTATGCGCTTACCATGTTATTGACCGTATTTGTTTTGATGGAAAAATTCAATAAAAAATTCTCTAGAGACTCTATTAAAAAGAAATTTAAAAGCGAGAGAAAACGGCAAATTAACTGTATTAAAAAATAAAATCCAATAGATGTCACCCCATGGCAGCACCATAAATTTTCGCTAATTTTATATCATTAATACATTCGTTTTTATGATACATCCAAAAACTGAACTAAAATGGATAAGCGATAATATTGGTTATGGTGTCGTCGCGAAGGAATTTATACCTGCTGGCACTATCACTTGGGTCTTGGACGAGCTCGATCGCCAATTTACCCCCACACAAGTAGAAAAGATGGCACCCCTATATCAAAACATTTTGGAAACTTACAGCTACCGTAATAACAAAGGAAATCTAGTTTTATGTTGGGATTATGGCCGTTATGTGAACCACAGTTTCAAAAGCAACTGCCTAACTACAGCCTATGATTTTGAAATTGCCATCCGCGACATTCAAGCGGGAGAAGAATTAACGGATGACTATGGCTATTTAAACATTTCGGAGCCGTTTAAAGGAGTAAATGAAGGCACCCGTAGAAAAACAGTATATCCAGACGATTTATTGAAGCACTATAAATCTTGGGACAAAAAGCTCTTACAAAATTTCCCAAAGATTATTCAGGTAGAGCAACCCTTAAAAGTTCTTATCACTCCCAAATTATGGAATGAAATTGAGAAAATCGCTCATGGAAAGACGGAAATGAAATCGATTAAAACCAATTATTTCTCAGGGTAGATCGGCTTATTCCGAAAGAAGCTCATCTAATAAACTTCTCATTTTTTTGCTGTTCCAATCGGCAGCACCCGTTTCACGGATTGCAATTTCGCCGTTTTTTGAAATCAAATAAGTAGTAGGCAGCGCATTTGATTGTAGCTGTTCAGGCGCTTGGTAAGTTTGTATATAAACGGGAAGGTCATAATTGTGCTTCTCCATAAATCTATTTAGTTTTTCAGCATTTTCTGAACTTACAAAATAGAAATCCACCTTCTCGCCATAGTCAATATACAACTTTTGAAAAGACGGCATTTCCGCTACACAGGGTGGGCACCAAGTGGCCCAAAAGTTAATGATCGCTACTTTTCCTTCAGACTGCGAAAAATTGATTTCCTTAAACGTTTCTGAATTTTCTTCAGAACCCAAGACTTGTAAAGGCCAACTGTAATCTGCTAATACTTCGCGATCGGATTTTGAAGTTTCTGAAGGCGAAAAAGAAATTATTCGCTGTACAAAAACCTGAATGGGCATCCTAGTTTGTGGGATGATCATCAAAACTATCACCACACCAAATAGGATATTACTCCAGTTCTTTTTTAAAAACTTCTTCATATTTATGGGAATAAAAAACCTCACAGATCTTGAATATCTGTGAGGTTTAAGTATTTAGTTTAAAATTTAAGCGTTTTGTTTTTTTATCAAATTCAAAGCAGAACCTTCACGATACCACTTAATCTGGGCATCGTTATAGGTATGATTTACTTTTATGATATCCTTACTTCCATCGGCATGAACGATTTCGATGGTTAGGGGTTTGTTTTCAGCAAAATCGGCAATATCCACAAAGTTAAAAGTATCGTCCTCTTGAATCAAATCGTAATCGGCTTCATTCGTAAATGTAAGTCCGAGCATTCCTTGCTTCTTAAGGTTTGTTTCATGGATTCGCGCAAAGGACTTCACCAAAACTGCTGCCACTCCTAAAAATCTAGGTTGCATAGCGGCGTGTTCTCTTGAGGAACCTTCACCGTAGTTATGATCTCCAACAACGATAGTCTTTATTCCTTTAGCTTTATAATCCCGCTGCACGTTCGGAACTCCACCATAATCGCCAGTAAGTTGATTTTTCACGAAGTTTGTTTGATCGTTAAAGGCATTTACCGCCCCGATTAAAGTGTTATTGGAGATGTTATCCAAATGTCCTCTATAACGCAACCATGGTCCAGCCATTGAAATATGGTCGGTAGTACATTTTCCAGCAGCTTTAATCAAAAGTTTTACACCTTGAAGCTCGGAATCTTTTATTGGCTCAAATGGCTCCAATAACTGTAGTCGTTCGCTATCTAGGGCAACCTTCACTTCTACCGAACTGCCGTCTTCTTTTGGCGCAAGATAACCGTTGTCTTCTACGTCAAATCCCTTTGGAGGGAGCTCTAGGCCGTGTGGCACATCTAATCTCACCTCTTCTCCATCTTCGTTGATCAAGGTATCCGTCATAGGATCAAAATCTAATCGACCGGAAATAGCAATTGCAGCTACCATCTCTGGCGAGCCAACAAAAGCGTGGGTATTTGGATTCCCATCTGCACGTTTCGAGAAGTTCCGGTTAAAAGAGTGAACAATAGTATTTCTTTCATCGCCCTTTCTATCACTTCGGTCCCACTGACCAATACAAGGTCCACAAGCATTAGTAAAGATAGTTGCTCCCAGTTGTTCGAATACATTTAATAAGCCATCACGTTCAGCTGTAAAACGTATTTGTTCCGATCCAGGATTTATTCCGAAATCGCTCTTTGGCATCAATTTTTTGTCAAGCGCCTGTTGAGCAATAGATGCGGCTCTGCTCAAATCTTCGTAAGAAGAGTTAGTACAAGAACCAATCAACCCCCAATCTACTTTTATAGGCCAATTGTGCTTTCTAGCTTTTTCACCCAATTCGCCGACGGGAGTGGCCAAATCTGGAGTAAAAGGTCCGTTCAAATGTGGACGCAATGTAGAAAGGTCTATTTCAATAACTTGATCGAAATATGCCTCAGGATTTTCATATACCTCAGCATCTCCAGTTAAATATTCACGTATTTTATTAGCTTCGTCTGCAATTTCATGACGATCTGTGGCCCGTAGAAAACGTTCCATAGCATCGTCATATCCAAAAGTTGAAGTGGTAGCTCCTATTTCAGCTCCCATATTACAGATAGTACCTTTACCGGTACAAGAAAGATTTTTAGCTCCTGGTCCAAAATATTCAACTATTGCGCCGGTTCCTCCTTTTACGGTAAGAATTCCAGCTACTTTTAGAATAACATCCTTGGAAGCTGTCCAGCCGTTTAATTCGCCCGTAAGCTTTACTCCTATCAGTTTTGGGAATTTAAGTTCCCACGGCATGCCCGCCATAACATCAACAGCATCGGCACCTCCTACTCCTATGGCAACCATTCCCAATCCACCGGCATTTACGGTATGACTATCAGTTCCTATCATTAAACCTCCAGGAAAAGCGTAATTTTCCAATACCACTTGGTGAATAATACCCGCTCCAGGACGCCAAAACCCAATTCCATATTTATTGGAAACGGATTCAAGAAAATTAAAAACTTCACTACTGGTTTCATTTGCACGTAATAAATCGGCTGCAGCACCTTGTTTTGCTTGGATCAAGTGATCGCAATGCGTTGTTGTAGGCACTGCCACTGTTTTCTTTCCAGCCTGCATAAATTGGAGCAACGCCATTTGGGCCGTCGCATCTTGGAGTGCAATCCGGTCTGGCGCAAAGTCCACATAGTCTTCACCACGTTTATAGGCCTTGGAAGGATTTCCATCCCATAAGTGTGAGTAGAGAATTTTTTCTGAAAGAGTAAGTGGTTTTCCCACTAGCTCCCGTGCCTTGTCCACACGGTCTGCCATTTGGGAATACACCTTTTTTATCATATCGATGTCGAATGCCATAGTTTTATTATTTATGTTTTTTTGAAGTATTGCAAAATTACAAAAATTAAGTATGATTTAAAAATAACCAATGAAAGAGCTTAATCAGTGCGAAATATTTACGAAAACCTCAGTTTCATTGAATTATTTTATGGATTTAATAAATTTATATAAGTGAAAATAAGGAATTCTCAATTTAACCGAATAAATCACCATCGATTCTTTTAGAATAAAGCCATTTTCTAGAATTAAGGAAGAGTGGTGTGAGCAGAAATGTAAAGAGAAATATAAAAAAATCCTGTGACGGACTTAATACAAGCTCCGAATAATTTCCTCAATACTCAGTCCTTCCGCTTCTGCTTTATAGTTTTTTATCAATCGGTGGCGAAGCACTCCGATAGCGCCTACTTGAACATCTTCGATATCCGGCGAGAACTTTCCTTTAAGGGCCGCATGTGCTTTAGCCGCCAAAATAAGATTTTGGGAAGCTCTTGGTCCCGCACCCCAATCGATATAATTTTTTACGATATCGGGAGCTGAAGGACTATCCGGTCGGGTTTTGCCAACAAGAGTTACGGCGTATTCCACTACGTTATCGGCTACTGGAATTCTACGTATTAACTGCTGAAAGTCTATAATTTCCTGGGAAGTAAAGAGCGGATTCACCTTCTGAAATTCTCCAGAGGTCGTGTTTTTCACTACTTCTACCTCTTCCTCAAACGAAGGGTAATCCAAGTTGATGGCAAACATAAACCGGTCCAACTGCGCCTCGGGAAGTGGATAAGTTCCCTCTTGTTCAATGGGGTTTTGAGTAGCGAGCACAAAATATGGTAAATCGAGTTTGTACTGATGACCTGCAACGGTTACAGCACGTTCCTGCATAGCCTCTAGAAGTGCTGCTTGGGTTTTAGGCGGCGTTCGGTTAATCTCATCGGCCAAAATAATATTGGCAAAAAGCGGTCCTTTTATAAATTTGAAATCACGATTTTGATCCAGAATTTCGGATCCTATAATATCACTCGGCATCAAATCTGGTGTGAATTGTATTCTTTTAAACTCAAGTCCCAGGGCTTCTGCCACAGTATTCACCAAAAGAGTTTTGGCAAGCCCGGGAACGCCGATCAACAAGGCGTGCCCACCGGAAAATATGGCAAGTAACACCTGTTCAACAACCTCATCCTGCCCAACGATTACCTTTTTTATTTCCTGGCGAAGGGCATTATATTTAGAAACCAGCTGTGACACTGCTGCAACGTCTGACATATTTTATAATTCTAATTTTTTAACCAATTTCCTGAAAATTCGCAGTCCTGATAATCTTTATTAATATTCACATACGTTTTTTCAATCTTCTCATTTTGCCATTTATTGATGGCCTTTATTTGCTTTTCTCTTAGAGCAAGCTGCTTGATTCGCTCATAATCCTTTGCGTAATCAGCTACGTGCTCAGGGTACTTTTTAGTTACAGATAGGATTTTTAATAAATTTTTTCCCGTGCGATCTCTATCGGTAAATACTTTTGAAACTTCACCTTCATCAAGGTTATACACTTGGGCACCAAAAGTTGGATCCATTTTAGTAAGATCAAATTTTGTGTCAAAGCTTAGAGGGTTTATAATTTGCCCTCCATTATTTCTGGTTTCCTTGTCGTTTGAATACTTCCTGGCTGCCTCAGCAAAAGTGATTTCCCCAGAAACAATTTCATTCCTCACCTTATCAATTTTCTCTTGGGCTTCCTCTATAGATTTTTGCGAAACTTCAGGAAATAAAAGAATATGACGCACGTCTACTTCTTGTCCACGGATTTTTTCAACATATAGTATATGCCATCCAAACTCTGTTTCAAAAGGCTCGCTTATCTCTCCTTCCAACATTGAAAAAGCGTGATCCTTAAATTCTTTTGCCCACGGCGAATCGCGTTGTACCCCCGAATAAAGACCACCCTTAGATGCCGATCCAGGATCTTTAGAGTAAAGTACAGCTTTAGTAGAGAAGCTGGCTCCATTTTCAATAATATCTGCTCGCATGGCATTAAGGCTGGCAATCACGTCATCAACCGCCTTCTGTGTTATCTCTGGCTCTATAACTATTTGGGCCACTTCAATTTCGGCTCCAAAAACAGGTCGTTCGCTCTCTGGGATAGAGTAAAAAAAGCTGCGCACCTCCTCTGGGGTTACTTCAACTTTTTCAATCACCTTTTGCTGCATTAAGCTTGCTAGCTTGTTATTTTTAACGGCGTCAAAAAGTTCCTTTCGAAGATCGATAATATTATCCTTACGGTAAAATTGGGCAACTTTTTCCTCGCTTCCCAATTCGCTAATCATATATTGTACTTGTTGTTCTACCATGCTATTAACTTCGGCATCTACAACGGTAAGACTATCTTGTTTGGCCTGATGCGAGTATAATTTATCCTCCATCAATTTTCCCAAAAGTTGGCAACGAGTTACTCCCTCAATCGAAATTCCTTGCGATTGCATTTCAACATATCCTTTGTCAATATCTGAGTCGAGAATTACATATTCGCCAACTACAGCGCCAATTCCTTCAGCTTTATACCGCTTAAAAGGCACTAGGGTATCTTTTTTCAAAGTATTTTGGTTCTCTAGTAGCTCAAGTGTGTCTTTGCTTTGGACTACTCCTAAGCTATCTGCAACCACTACGGTTTGGGCTTGGAGGAGGGTGACTGGAAAAAATAATAGCCAGAAAAATTTATTCATTTTTATAAATTTCAAATTTGTTGTGTTCAATGGCATCTCTTGTTATGTCTGTTTCAAGTTTTTTGATAAGTTCCAACTTTCTTTTGTTGAGAATTATTTGCTTCAAAGTTGGCTTGATATAGGAAAGTGGCGCGGTTTCGTTTAAATTTAGCCGGTCTTCAATTTTCACCAAATATACTCCTAATGAATCTTGCAGCTGGGTAAAATTGGATTTTTTTAACACTTGGTCACTGTTCTCTTTCAGCACCGGCAGTGCTGTTAATAACACATCTTTCTTTATCCAAACGGAATCGTTCAAATTGGAGGATGTAAATCGAAAGTCATGACCGCTTAAAGCTATTTTATCCTTCTCATTAAAACGGGAAAACCTCTCCTTTACGGTTTGTAAGCCCGCGTAATTGGTAGGTACCTGAACATACCTCAACTTGAGCAAAACGTCGTTTAGCTTAAAATTGTTCTTATTGTTTTCGTAATAATCCTCATATTCCTGATCGCTTACAGTACTATCTAATTGTTTTCCAACTATCACGTTTTTATAGGCCTCGGTAAGCAAATCATTCTTGTATTCCTGCACCAACTTTTCAAAGTCGTCCAACCGATCTGCACTAAGATTTATTTTAGCTTGGCCAATCAATAACTGTTGCGTTGCCCAGCGCGTAATATAGTTGTTCACCATCAAAGTACTGTCTTCAGGTGAAGTGTTTTCCGCAATGATTTTTCTGATATCGGAAACATAGAGGTATTTATCATGGACTCGCGCCACTACATCGTCCTCTGGTTTCGGCTGGAAATAGTCGCAGGAAACAAACAATCCTATTATGACAATATAGAATACTATCAGCTTCACTTAAGTTCTTTTTTCAGCTGTCTCAATGTTTTTTTATTAACTTCTACGTCATATTTAGAGCGCAACTCGTTCATCCATTCTTTTTCAATTTCATTTTGATAAACACTAATAACTCTTCCCCTAACGTCGTTCAAAGGTTTTACACTTGGAGGAAGTACTTCTTTAATGTTAATGACTACAAAGGAATCATGGCTGTTATAGATTTTAGAAATTCCTATTTTCATTTCTAGGTCTTTTGGAAGTTCTTCCTGATCCACTTCAAAAACACCCTGGGTCAGCAATACATTGATTTGGACGTTTTGATTTAAAGCAGTTTTTATATCCTCCGGAGTTTTTCCTTCGTTCAGCATTGTTTGAATTTGCTGGGCTGTAATTTGCGAGGTAGCACCAAAAATATCGCCGTCAACACGTTTTTTCCATTGGTAGTTCATTTTATTTTTCTCATAAAATTTTTGAAGGCCAATGCTATCATTTTTTGCCTTTTCCCAAATATTCTGCTCCATAACATCGAATATGAGTAGTCCATCTCGATATTCATCCAAAATTGCAGCATATTCCTCATTGTCCTCTTCGAGTTTATCTCTGAAATAATCTTTGATCATCTCATCCTCAAAGTCTTCATATAGATCAGCAAGCAAGAGCTCTTTACTTCTGTATGGGCGGGTAGTGCGTTGACGTCCTTCAACGTATTTCGCAAAATCATTATAAGTAAGCTTTCGGTCGCCTATACTAAACAAGAGCTTGTTCTCATCGGCAGGAATAGGCGTCTCTATAACCCATTTTCTGCTCATAACTTCACTTGGGATATAAGTGAGCATATACGGAAGATAGCTAGCGCCAGCTTTAAATCCGTATTTGTCCTTTATCATTTTACTAACGGCTTGGGTAACCATCTTGGAACGTTCTCCATCTCCTAACTTCTTCTCTATTTCCGGTTTTTGCTCTTCAAAAGTTTCCATTGGTAAGATTTCGTCCAAACGGATAAGGTGCCATCCAAATTCCGATTTTACAGGATCGCTGATTTCTCCTGGAGTCTTTAATTTATAGGCAGCGTCCTCAAATTGCGGAGAGCGCAGGTCACCTTTTACAAAAGGGTTTAGTTTTCCTTCCTTTTCCGCAGAGTTTTTATCATCGGAATATTGCTTCGCGAGGCTTTCGAATGATTCCCCTTGGTTAATCATAGCAGCAATTTCTTTAATGCGCACTTCCGGATCAAAGGTGCGGGCTCCTTTTTTCTCAGAAATCATAATGTGAGAAACAGAGATTTTAGGAACACGAGTCCTGCGGTCATTCACTTTTAGAATATGATATCCGAAACGGGTGCGGAAAATATCTGAAACCTCCCCTACTTTTGTATTATATGCGGCTGTTTCAAAAGGATAAACCATATTGAATACTGAAAAATATCCCAGCTCTCCACCTGTTTCTTTGGCACCTGGCTCCTCGGAATACTTTCGGGCAAGCTCCTTAAAGTCCTCTCCTTTTAGGGCCCTATCGTGAATGGATTTTATTTTGTTATAAGCTTTCAGTGTATCTTGAGCATTTGCTTCGTAATCTACCGGAATCAAAATATGGGTCACGTTCAACTCCTCTTTTCCGCGTTCGTAGGCTTCTTTTGCCATTTCTTCGGTAACCTTGTCTTCAAAGAGATAATTTCTAGAAAGCTGCGCGCGATATTGTTTTAATTCAGATTTATATACGTCCTTATCATCCAAGCCTTGCGCTCTGGCTTCTGCAGTCTTTAACTTATAATCAATAAAAAGTTGCAAGTAGCCATCGATGTCTTTCTGAGATTCTTCTTGTACCAGATCGAGGTTTTTGTTGTACACCCGCTTAAACTCATTGGCATATACGGGCGCGCCGTCTATAGTAAGGAGTACGTCTTTTTTATTTTGTGAAACAACTGGGAAAGCGACCAACAGGGTCAAAATAAATACGCTAAAAATTCTTTTCATTTTTAATGAATATTAGTTATATACTTCGATAAGTGTCCAATACCGATTTTGACACAAAGGTGCAAAAATAGGAAAAAGCTACGGTAAACAAAGCCTGAAAACCAAACGAATTTATGAAAGTTATAGTATGATAAAAGTTTTTAAAAATATGGCAAATCCTTAACTTGCAATCCATACCAATAACCTGGTTGGAATACAATGTTATTTAAATTTACCTTATTATGGAAGCACGTGTAAAACTGATATGGGATTTTCGAGGAGCCAATGCAATGCCAATTGCAAAGCACCACGCCATACATTTAACCGAATATGCCGAAGCGCAAAAACTTCAAAATCCTTTGGTGGGCGACGAGGCAGTTACTCCTATGCATCATATAGCCTATATGATCGTGGAACACGCAATGATGGATAAACTTAGGGAAGCCCTCAAACCCCATCGGGGACAATTATATGAGGATTAGCGATTTCTTTCGCTAATTAGAAATATAATTCTAGCTTCGAATTTGCAATAATTATAGTAATATTGCACACTGAAATTTTAAAACCAAAGCGATGAAATTCTTAAAAATAGCTATTCTTTTTGTTGGCATTAGCAGTCTTGCGCAAAGCAAAGTGGGTGCAGTGGACGTGGATTATATCTTATCTCAAATGCCGGAAATGGCGACAGTACAACAACAAATGGAACTTTATGGCAATCAACTAGATGCCGATCTGACCAAAAAAGTGGACAATTATAAAAAATTGGTAGAGACCTATCAGGCTGGAGAAGCCACGTTTTCCGAGGCACTGAAGAAGGAGAAACAAACCGAATTGATAGAACTGGAGCAAGATATTCAGAAATTTCAACAAAACGGAGTTAAACTGATGGATATCAAACAACAGGAGCATCTGAAACCTCTTTATCAAAAAATAGGGGCTGCCCTAGAAAAAATCGCCAAAGCACAAAATTATACTCAAGTGATGCAAACCACTGCAGACGTGGTGTATCTGGACCCAAACTACGATCTCACAGTTCCGATTTTAAATGAATTGGGCATTCTTGTGCCAAAAGAAGGGGAGTAAATCCTTTTTCTTGCTAATGAATATAAACGTGGAACTTTTAGCTCCACGTTTTTTATTTTAATACATTGGATGAACTCCTTTCAAAATTCTTAAGTTTGAAATGATTGTAATGTGCCATAGAATATTTTTTTGCCAAATATTCTATCCATTTTTAAATCTTAAAAGCAAATAAATATCTGAATGGTTGAGGAAATCATTGAATATTTAATTAAAAATCCTTCCGCTGAACGAACTTGGAAACTTTTATTAAATGGACAGAACTATGAAGTCAGGATCCTAAATAAAAGAAGGTTTAAAATCGCAATAAAGCCTTCGCCTAGACTTTTAAATCAAGAAGCTTTTGAAATAAAAAGATCTCCTATTGGGAGTTTAATTGCCCGATATCCGCAATACACCCTTAAAGGGAAGATTACTTCACTAAGTGATAAAGTGCTTTCCAATAAATTTACTCCTGCCCTACTCAGTTTTCCCCTTTCTCGCATACGTGGGAGTAACGGCAAAATTTCATTTATTGCCCAACTCAAGAAAAAACGAATCTACGACTTGGAAGATATTATCAAATATTTTGAAGGCCTGCTGAAAACTTTAAATAAAAATCCCATAGAGGATTAAGATTAAAATCTACAGACTTATTAATAAGGGTCTATATATCTAAGGCTCCCGACCAAAGACCACCGACCAAAAACTACCGACTATAATTAGGAGATTCCTTAGTGATTGTAACGTCGTGCGGATGGCTTTCGTTAATACCCGAAGCGGTGATTTTCACAAATCTTCCCGTTTCTTTTAAGGTTTCTATATCCTTGGCGCCACAATATCCCATACCAGCTCTTAGACCACCTATAAACTGGGTCATGCTTTCTACAAGATCTCCTTTATATGGCACTCGCCCAACAATACCCTCGGGAACAAGCTTTTTTATGTCATCCTCCACATCCTGGAAATATCGATCCTTACTGCCCTCCCTCATCGCCTCTACCGAACCCATTCCGCGATAGCTCTTGTATTTTCTGCCTTCGTAGATAATTGTTTCCCCTGGCGATTCCTTAGTTCCCGCCAACAAAGAGCCGAGCATAACAGAATCCGCGCCCGCAGCAATTGCCTTTGGGATATCACCTGTATAGCGAACCCCGCCATCAGCAATTACAGGAACACCGGAGCCTTTAATGGCTGCCGCTACTTCCAGTACTGCCGAGAATTGTGGAAATCCTACCCCTGCTACCACACGAGTAGTGCAAATGGAACCTGGTCCAATCCCCACTTTAATGGCGTCGGCACCCGCTTCAACCAAGTATTTGGCGGCTTCTGGGGTGGCGATATTTCCTACTATAACATCTAAATCAGGAAATCTTTGTTTTACTTTCTTTAAAACATCAACTACACCTTTAGTATGTCCGTGTGCAGTATCAATAATTACCGCATCAATCTGGGCGTTGACCAAGGCTTCAGCTCTTTCCATCACGTCAGGGGTCACTCCTAATGCCGCAGCTACCCTTAACCGACCGTACAGATCCTTATTGGCAAATGGCTTTTGAGTGAGCTTGGTTATGTCGCGGAAAGTAATTAGTCCCAATAAAGTACCATGATCATTGACCACTGGTAATTTCTCGATCTTATTTTTCTGAAGAATTAATTCTGCTTCTTGTAATGAAGTGCCTTGCGCCACAGTTACAAGATTATCCGCTGTCATAATTTCAGATAACGGACGTTTTGGATCCTTTTCAAAGCGAAGATCGCGATTGGTTACAATTCCTATAAGTGCGCCGGCATCATCGACTATCGGAATACCTCCAATACTGTATTCGCGCATAGTTTTCTGTGCATCGCCTACCGTATTTTCTTTGTGAAGTGTAACTGGATCGATTATCATGCCGCTTTCTGCGCGTTTCACTTTTCGCACTTCAGCTGCTTGTTTTTCGATGGACATATTCTTATGCATAACGCCAATGCCGCCCTCACGAGCCATAGCAATAGCCATAGCACTTTCGGTTACGGTGTCCATTGCAGCAGAAACAATAGGAACGTTCAATGTAATATTTCGAGAAAATTTGGAAACTGTAGAAACTTCGCGTGGTAAGACTTCTGAATATGCGGGTACTAATAGTACGTCGTCGTAAGTAAGACCTTCTCCAAGGATTTTATTATCGTGTGCGGTCATTGCAATCAATTTATCTTCCTATGCTTGCCCGTAGTAGTGGTAAGACTGAAAGTGGTTATGGATTAATTGCGTGCAAATGTACGGGAATTAATCTAGAAATCGGTTTTGGATATTATTTATATTGAATACTTTCTCATAAATCTTCTTAGGCATCTTTAGGCGACTTGATTCAAACTGCTTAGAATGATTGGCAGTCATCTAAATTTTCACTTGAAAAGTTGCATACCAAGTGCGCGGCTGGCTCGGTAAAATCCCAGGTCCTGGATATCCTGTTGCTCTTCGTGTGAAATAACTGTTGTCCAAAACATTATTTATCCCCGTTTCTAATTTGAATATACCAAAACTGTAAGAAAGAGAAAGATCTAAAATATCATACGCAGGAATTTCACCTATAATTCCACTTTGACTTTCAAAATCACGCTCGCTATTAGTGGCATCTGTATACTGCTTGCTTAAGTAAGTATATTGCAGACTTCCCAGAAAGTTTTTATACCCAAAACCCAATCCGGTTTTCAAGTTTATTTCGGGAATGAATTCTACTTTATTTCCTTCCACATTGTTTTCTTTTGAGGAAGTGTATTCGCTATTTGTCAAAGCGAGATTCACAAAATAATTCAAACGGAAATTTTGATTGGCAGAAAATGTTTCGACGATATTCCAATCCACAAAACTTTCAATACCATAGGTTATGGCATCTCCTATATTTCCTCGAAAACGTTCTTCTTGAATGTCGCTCACTTCCCGTACAATCACTCCCAATCTATCTTGATAACTCAAAAAGAAAACGCCAACGTCGTATGAAAGATATTTGGCTACTCTACCACGAGCTCCCAGATCGAATGTAAATCCTTTTTCATCCGTTATATTTGGATCCACCACTAAAGACGGATTGGTTATACGAATATCATTAAAAGTAACCGACCGATAATTCTGGCTGAGATTACCATAAAATTCCACGTCTTTAAATGGTTTATAACTCAATCCCAATCCCAATAAAACTATATTTCGCTGAAAATCCCGATTGTCTTCAATATCTTCATTGAGAATTGGATTCCCCGCAATGTCAAAGTTTATTTTCTTATACATTCCTCTACTTTCGGTCTTGATATATTCGAAACGAATTCCTGGAGTAACGGAAAACTTCGAGGAAAGATTAAAAATATTCTCTCCAAAAAGAGCGAAATTTAAATTCGGAAATTCAAAATCACTTTGTCTGGGATAATTGGGATAATCCGCAGAAGCAAAATTGAAATCGGCATCACTATTATTCGACCCTGGCCCTTGGCGCTCGTCATTATTGGATTGATAGTACTTACCCCCTAAAAGAAGCGCATTTTTTTTACCATCAATACGGTCTTCCGATCCAAATAAATCATAGCGCGTCAGGATTCTCGCTTCAGCGCCCCAGTTGTTGAAGTTGCCCACAATCAATTCCCGAGGCGCATCTAAATCGTCTTCCTGCGAAACGCGATTTTCTCTAAAACCCACCGTTTTCCTATCGGCATCTAAGGCGAAAAGATTTAGACTGAAATCGGTTTTATCTGAAAAAGCATGGTCTAATCTAATAGAATACAACTTCCAATCTACCTCAAACCAGTTTCGGGTACGATTGCTAAAAGTTGGATCCAATTCAAATTGTTTATCCGTCAATCCTCCCGGTTGTTGCGCCAAATAATGGAGATAGCTCATCTCAAAAGCTAGTTTGGTTCTGTCAGAAAAACTATAATCCAAATGGGCGTAGGCATTATGGGAATCAAACTGGGAATTGGGACGGAAATCATCTCCTGTTTTAAAATTGTAATACGTGTAATATCCCAACTTCCCGACGGTGCCACTAAAACTATTAAAGCTATTGAACAGATTGTAAGATCCAAGAGACTGCCGCGAAATCCAATCAAACTTTCTATTTGAAGGTTTTTTTAATATGAAATTGATCAAACCGCCAAACTGGGTTCCGTATTGAAGGGAAGCTGCACCGCGAACCACTTCAATCTCGCTGATGGCATCGGCGGGAGGAGTGTAATAACTTTCAGGATAACCCAAAACATCGGCAGAAATATCATAGCCGTTTTGGCGGGTATTAAAATTGGCAGTTCTATTTGGGTTCAATCCCCTGCCACCAATATTGAGCTGCAAACCTCCGTCATTATTTTCATATATGTTTAAGCCCACGACCTGAGCATAAATTTGACGCGCGTTGTTGGTGGCAGAATTTATAGTCAGGTTGTCCATCAGCACCACTTCGGTTTTTTTACCAGCATAAATAGCAGTGCCTTCTATTTGTTTTAAACTGCGAAGGGCAAAAACCTCCTGCTTTCGTCGGGTTATAACAACTTCGGAAAGCTCCTCCCCAAGCGGTTCCAATTGGAAGATAAGCTCAGTGTTTTTCCAAACCGCAACAGATTGTTTAAGCACTTCATATTCCAAATCAAAAACAGTAAATTGGTAGGTGCCGGCAGGAACTGCATTAAATTCAAAATTGCCATTGGTATCAGAAACCGTGGATTTCCCTAAGTCGATATTATAAATCTCCGCATTTGCAACGGGCAAATCGCCAGCTTTTAAAACCACTTTTCCAGAGACGGTAAATTGAGCAAATAAAGGTGCTGCAATTAGAAAAAGTATTACTGAGAAATAAAACCTCTTCCTTTTGGTCGATTCAATTTCTTTACTTTGAAAATGATTCCAGGTCCTACCAGTTTCAAGAACCTTTGAGGTCTTGGGCTTCTCGGTTGCAACAACTTTACACATAATACTTTTATAGCTCATCACAAGCCTTTAATTTCATCATTAAACGGTAGCAGCCAATCTTTGTACCGAAAGGATTCTTTCTCTTTCATTAAATCCACATTTGGATTGATGTAAGGCTGGCTCAATCTGCCATTGAGGGCAACATAGCTTTCAACAAATACTCCCACATTTTTATGTCCTTTCTCCTTAAAGTGATTTCCGAGATAGTGGGCGAATTCCAAAATAAAATCTGGCTGAAAACTCATTTCCTTTTCTTGAAAGGGCGTTAAAAAATCGGAATTGTGAACCATAAATTCTTCTCCCGATTCCCTGTCTTTAATTTTAAATTGTGCATACCCAACTTTATCCATCAACATCACTCTCCAAGAAAATCGAAACCCTTCTTCCGTCCAAAACAATTCATCGGGATATGCCAAATAACGCCAGGGAAACAAAAGTTGAATGCTGAAGAAAACAGCGAGGATCGGTATAGCAAAATTTCTATTTAATCGATTTCGTTTTCCTGAGACATTTCCCGAAGAAGTGGGAAGAGAAGTAACTTTAGAATAGTCAATTCGAAATAACTTGGAAATAAATTGAATTATCCGATGGTGGATTCCCGCATCAAAAAAGATAAGAGCACTTACGATCATTATAAAGGGGAACATGCCTATAGGAAACAAAACTCTTGTCATAACATGGAAAATCACTACCAAAGCAAAAGCTAGCCATCGTGTGGGACGATACAGAAGTAAAAACGGAATCATTAAATCGTAAATCGCGCCGCTCCAACTAAATAAATAATGCACCCAAGATTGTTGTAGAAAATCACCTAAAAAAGGAATGTCGTATTTAGATGGCAACCAAATCTTTAGTGGCATGGCATTAAAAAGCCAGTCGCTGTTCAACTTTGCCAAGCCCGCGTAAAAATAAACTGTACAGATCGATAGCTTAATGCTATCGATAGTCCATTTGGGAATTTTGGAGTTGCCTTTTAAAGGATTTTTATAAGCATCGAAAGAAAAATAGGAGTTTGCGGGCAAAAAGATCATCAAAAATGCGACGCAGCTTATAAAATAGTAATGATTCAGATAGGTGGTTTTATCCATCAATTCTATATAAGTGAAACTCAAAAAGAATATGATAATAGAGAGTCGGTATTTAAATCCCAATGCCACACCTAAAGCAGCAAGTGCACATATACCAAAAATTAGATAGGTATAATCGCCTATGGGTTGCACCCACTCAAAACCGTAATAACTGAAAAAAAACTTGGGTTGGATGTAGAGTTGGTCAATCCATCCATGTGCCCAAAATCGGATAATGCTGATGAACATCATAAACCCAAAAAATACACGAAAGACCGCAAGTGGTGCGGCCTCGGTTTCCTTTTGGAAGTATTTTGAAAGCACTAATGACATTTTCTAATGGCACTTCAGTTTTTATGGATAAAAGATTTTAGATGCAATTACAAGCTAATCGCCATCCGCATCTACGTAGGTGATTGCAATATTTAATGCCTGTACCATATCTACTTTTAAGAGCACAACGATGCGCTGCAATTCATTATAGGATCCAAGCATTTTGGAATTGTCAGTTTCAATTTGCAGCACAAAATTCGCATTTAGTTCGTTTGCCTTGTTTTCTGCAACGACAAATTGGCTATCGATCAAAGCACTGAGGTTTTCCCCATTTTTTATGGTGTTTAAATAATCGAGATATGTTTTAAAGCTTGGACCTGTGGAGTTGTTTCCAAAATGTTTTCCATTAAAAAAGTTGCGAGTGGCATCGATTGCTTCCAATAAAAGTTTCTTGGAGATATCTTTTTTATAATAGCCTTCTACATTTTCAGGTAATGGTTGGTTAGAGAAAATCCCAGCTGGAATTCCAACTTTTCCGGCGCGCAATGCTTTTTCATAATAAAAAATATAGGCGTTGGTAAATTTGTCGACCGATCCAGAAGCAGATGAACTGGTATTGGCCACAAAAGTATCGCGATATCCATTTGTCCAACTCGACAACACTTGGTCGGTTAAATCTGCAATAGTGTTGGAAAGAGTTTGAAGATAGGTTCTATATCCTTCCGCATTGCTGTTGGTAGTGTAAAATTCGATAATTTCCAAATCGGATTCCGCCAAACCATTAATTAAATAATCGATGGCAGGAAATCCTTGGTCGTCTATGGTCGATGGAAGGGAAAAGTCATAAACGCCACTTGCTATAAAACTCTCAACTTCCAACACATCTGTTGGATATACATTCAAACGATTTCGAAAACGAAGTTCTTCCGCTTTTCCAATTTCGAACATGGATACATGTTGAAATGAAACATAAGCATCTTCCCAAGCAGTTCGAAGATTTTGTAAATTTTCAACCGTTGGATTTTGGTTGAAAACCGTCGTTTTAGATTTCAAATCGATTACTTTAAGATTGAAAGCCGTATATGCGGGGATAATAATATTATCAGCCCAATTGGAAAGCATGGCGGCACGGTCAAAAGTATCATTTTGGTCGTCTTTTGGCGAATCGTTATCGCTAGAACAACCAACCATAACAAAAAGGATAATCAAAGGAACAAAGACAGATCTTAAATATTTCATCTTAAAAAGCTTTTATAATTTAAAAAACCAACCGGATTTCGATAAAACAACCGGGGAGTTAAAAGTTTGGATTTCCTATTTACTAGCTGCTTCGGCAACTGTGAAATCAAATTTTGCGGCCATTGCTTCAGATACCTCATCGAGGGTTTCTGGAGTTACGCTCCAATATCCATTCTCAGGGGTATTTATTAATTTGTCCAAAAGCACGTCAACCTCTGCCCGGGTAAATAGAGGAGCAGTGTTTTCGTTACGTGTAAAACGCAGACTGTAAACAAAACCATAGGCTTCGGACAGGGCGTGGAATGCACCTTCCCTATTGCCGTCAGCGATTTGGGTTTTTCCCGCTTGCAAATAATACACTCCGCGAACTGCAATAACTTTTGAAACTAGATTTCGAATAATGGCTACTTGCTCATCACGCACTTTGTAATTTTTTGCAATAATAGCTGCGCGGCCCAATTTAAAGGCATCAAAAATATCCTCAGCAATGGTTGAAAAATCTGGATCCTTATTTACAGCTCCCACATATTCATTTAAAAATTTGTCATCGGCACCAATAGTAAGATTCGGATTTTCTGGATCGGCAGAGTTTCCATACAGATATCCATACGCCTCATCCCATTTGTGCTCCATTGTTGTGTAATTCTTATTTGCTTCGGTAATGCCGTTATCATTATTTTGTCGGTTGCTGCCTTCATCCAAGACCGAAGAACTTAAATAATTGTTTAGCATCTGGTCGGTCATTAAGGCGCCCAGTAAACTTTTGGCAAATGCTTGATCGTATTCCAAACCTCTTCCACTTACATAACGTGTTTTAGCGCCGTCTGCAACTTGACCGGCAATTCCTGGAGAAGCTACCACCATTCTATTTGGAAAAACCTCGTTAATTTGAGAAGAAATATAACCTTCTAAATCAGCTTTGATTTGTGCGCTTTCAACTAGGTTGATGAAAAAATAATCATAAGAAGTGGCTGTTTTGCTTCTAAGATTAACGTCTGAACCGTTAAGCTCTGAATCATTAAAGTCATTGTTCCCTTTTTCGTGAGCGTACATCGCCATAAGAGATGCTTCAGTGGCACTGCCAAAATCTAAAAAGGCATCTTTTAATTCACCGCTCATTTTAAGTCTGATAGTTTGGCCGTTGAAAGCAACTGTAGATTCTCCTCCACGTTCAAACTTATAAGTAGTTGGAGCGTCCACTCCCTGTTCCGAAGGCTGGTCGTCGTCGGAAGAACATGAAGTCAATAGTAAAGTGGTTATAGAAATTAATGTGATGAATATGTTTTTCATTTCGATGTTATTTAGACTAAATTAAAATAGGTTGATTTTAAAACGCAAAAGTATAGTCCAAATTGAAATCTCGCAAGTTTATCTAGAATTAATTTAAATAATATTTGAAGGGAATTGTAAACCGGTGAAAATCAAATATACTATAGAATGAATAGAATTAGATGCTTAGGCAAACTGAATAGAAAGCAATGGTAATAAGGCCAGTCGAGGGTTGAAGACTATTATTTTTTCATTGAGCGCAGATATGAAATAATCGCATTTCTAACATCTGATGCAACCTCATTTTCCTGTGGGGTATAAATTCTTATTATATCCTTATTTTGTGGAGTTAAAAACGGAATATCCAAACCTTTCATAAGAAAATCGGTGAAAGCAACAGTATAGGTTTTGTTGTCGACAATGGGTTTACCACCGATTAACCACCCAGTTCCATCACGTGAAATGTTGTCCCGTTGCAGATAGGCCCCAGTCCCCTTTTTTGATTCTCCATAATCAACTACCTTTTTGAGAAGCTCTCCTTTTAGATCAACTTTCAACACTGTACCACCGAAGGGAAGAACCCGAAAAACATCCTTGGCACTTAATGGGCCATCAAGCATATCGTCTACTCTTATAGAACCTCCATTGGTTATAGAAGCATCCACTTGGTTTTGATATGAATAAGCCATGGCACGGGTTATCAATTGGCCCAAATTTGTTTGAATTCCACGGCTAGAGGTATCCGTTCCATCTAAAGGAGTACTTGGCGAATAAATTATTTCATCTGGCTGATCAACGATTTCCTTGAGTTTTTCATCGAGAAGGGCAGTCCATTTATTGACAATTCGCTCAACTTTAGATTCAGAACGTGTACGCCTATCTATAGGGAACAATTCAGAATTTACGTGAAGTGCCTTGGTTCTTAGATTGAATATTATGGTATGTATATAAGCGGTTTTGGCATTGGCATCTGCTTTGGCAATAAGGGTTTTCCCTTGTCTTTCCAAGATGTTATTATGCTCGTGACCTCCCATAATCAAGGGTAGTTCTGGCAGGCGCTTGGCTATTTCTATGTCTTCCTCTAACGACACATGGGTAAGTCCTACCACAAAATCTGATCTATCCATAGCATTTTTATACGCTCTTTCGGCATTTTCATATATATCGCCATAATGCACATAATCTTTCGGATTGGAAGGAAGTGTAACACCAAATACGCCAAACCTCACCATGTTTCCATCGGTATCATAGGCTTTAAAGGTGGAGTAATCGGAAACAGGAACATTGCTATACTCCCATTTGGTGGCAAAGGGCCGAATGCCCTTTTCGGTAACGTGTCTAACATTGGCAGATGTCCAATTAAAACTGGATTCGTTTAACCGTTTTTGCAAGTCTGCTTCATTGAGGTCAAATTCGTGATTTCCGAAAGTTACTAAGTCAAACCCCATGGCGTTCATAACCTCCACCATTTGCTTTCCGTTTAACCGTTCCCCATCTACCTTCAAAGTGCCTAGAAGTGAGGGATTTAGGAAATCGCCTGCCATAAACAAATAGGTATTTGGAAACTTTTCCTTTATGGAATCCCTTATATAAGCCACTCTTGCCAAACCTCCATATTCTCCAGCATTTAAAGGGGCTATTTCATATACATCATTCACCTGAACAAATTTTATGGTAATTACCCCTGTACCCTTTATGGGGTCTACCACAGTAGTTTCAATTATCGAGCAACCTATTGTGAAAAATCCAACTATAATTGAAATCAGTAATGCTTTCTTCATATTAATGATATTTAGTAAAAATCTTAGTGGCTTCATTATGTGCGCTTTCAAAAGACATAGGGTGAATATTGCAAGAAATTTTTGCAGCGGTAAAATAACTGAGCATTTTTTCTGTAGGCATATTTCCTGTCAAGTCGTCTTTTGCCATAGGACAACCTCCAAAACCTTGTATGGCTCCGTCAAACCTTCTACAACCAGATTTAAAGGCGGCATCAATTTTTTCGAACCAAGCGTTTGGGGTGGTATGCAAATGCGCACCAAATTCAATGTGGGGATATTCGGGGATCAAGTTAGTAAATAAATATGTAATAATCTCGGGTGTGGATGATCCGACAGTGTCACTGAGGGAAAGAATCTTAACACCCATAGTGGCAAGCTTTTGCGTCCATTCTCCAACAATTTCAACATTCCAAGGATCGCCGTAAGGATTGCCAAACCCCATAGAAAGATACGCTACAACCTCCTTGTTGTTTTGATCTGCCAAATTGAGAATTTCCTCTAAAATCACCAGCGATTCAGCTATGGTTTTATGGGTATTGCGCATCTGAAAGTTTTCCGAAATGGAAAAAGGATATCCCAAATAATCGATTTCAGAATGCTTTACGGCATCTTCGGCTCCGCGAACATTGGCTATTATGGCCAATAATTTACTTTCTGTGGCGGACAAATCGAGTTTGGAAAGCACCTCCGCTGTATCCTGCATTTGAGGAATAGCTTTGGGCGAAACAAAGCTTCCAAAATCAATGGTATCAAACCCACAGCGCAAAAGTGACTGTATATATTGCACTTTTTTTTCGGTGGGAATCCAATCTTTGATGCCTTGCATAGCATCGCGAGGGCATTCTATTATTTTTACATGCTGCATTGGTTCAAAGATAGTTTTTGATATAGGAATTACGAAATTAGAAAGAGGAAAAGTTCACGTTGTTTTACTGCATTTGTCCAATACTTTTTGAGCGAGTTTTTTAGCTATTTCTGGATTTTCAGCAGGATTCTCGCTTATTTTTAAACGAATATAAAACCTTGTCATCTCTGCAAGAACAACTATTTCACATACATATCGCTCGCTTCATTTGTGCTAAGCGCTTTTGCTAATTCCTTCCACAAATTCCCGAAAATACATTTATTAAATGAAACCTTCTGATATATTAAAAAAGTAGAATAGAAATGAAAAACCAATAGAGAACCTTTTTAAAGAAAATCAAAAGAAGACAATATAGAATGCTATTCCCACGAACACCAGAATCTGCAACCATTTAAGAAAAACGCCCACTCCCTTTCCTCTTATGACGAATTCGGAAATCCGGCCGGCCAAAAGTGCGATTCCGCTAAAAGTTATAAAAGATACAGCCATGAATATACTTCCCAATATATAAAACTGAGCAATGACATTTCCTTCCTTATTCCAAAGAAATCCCGGGAAAAATGCCAGGAAAAAAATCATCACTTTTGGATTGACCAAATTCATGACCACTCCAATTTTAAATAATTGGAAATATGATTTTCTCGGGGCATTTTCGGCCAAGGCGATATGTGGATCACTTTTATAAACCTTAAATGCCAGAAAAAGCAAATAACAAGCCCCTAAAACCTTTATTCCATAGAAAACCGCCTCTGAAGCTATCAGAATGGCAGAAAGTCCAAAAGCCAAAAGAGTAGTGTGCACAATACAGCCACTTATCAATCCGGCAGTTGTTGCAATCCCGCTTTTGGTGCCGTTAGCCAAAGATTGCGTAAGCACGTAAATATTATCCGGGCCGGGCGAAAGAGCCAAGGCAAGCGTGGCAATGGAGAAGGAAATTAGGGTTTCGACCATAAAAAACGTGACGTAGGACTTTTTCTTTATATTAAAAA
>Ga0079223_10000027_pt1 | contig 41587 bp, 31 predicted proteins | sample Stecom2011_FD_75072 | JGI IMG/M metagenome (GOLD analysis project Ga0079223, IMG submission 75072) | Agricultural soil microbial communities from Utah to study Nitrogen management - Steer compost 2011 | ecosystem: Environmental > Terrestrial > Soil > Agricultural land | place: USA: Utah...
GTCTTTTCCGAAAGTGAACATATCCCTGAAGCTCATATCTATATTGCCAGAATTGATTTCGAACGGGGGGATAAGCTTGAGACACATCGACGATTACAACTCGTATTAGATAATCCCGATTATGAAGACCTTCATCCTGAAGTTTTGCTCCTCAGGAGTAACTATTATCTGGAAGATCAGGACTATGCAAGAGCTCAGGAATATCTTCAGATGATAATTGATCAGTATCCCAGATCCCAGCAGTTCGAGCTTGCTTTCTTCACTCTCGGACAGGCCCATTACGAAGATGGTAACTTTCAGGAATCAAAGGATGTTTTCCAGATTCTGACAGAATCACGAGCTTCGCGTAGAACCAAGTTGAACTCCAGCTATTACATTGCCCTCAATCTCTACCATCTTAATGATTATGCAGAAGCGCTGGAGATCCTCGACAGGTTATTACGGATTGAATACGAGCCGGCAGAATTTCCCAAACTCAATCTGCTCAAGGCGAGATGTCTCGTGGGACTGAAGGATTTCGATGAAGCAGAAGCGCTGTTTGAGTCAGTGATAGCCAATAACAGTCGCACTGCTATAGCGGCTGAAGCTTCATATTATCTGGCAGAGATGTATTTTCTCGAACTCTTCAGATATGAGGAAGCCATCACCTATTATAACCGTATCCAGACAGAATATCGCTCCTCTCCCTTCGTAGAAAAGGGTGTCGCAAGAAGTGCTGTAGTAAGCCAGATTATTCAGTTCAACCAGCCTGACAGACAGATCAGTACACAAGATTTGATGGATGAGCAGTTTAAACTCGCAGAGTATTATCTTTATGTCATGAATATGCCAGACTCTGCTCTCTCGGTATACGGCGATATCGAATATCAGGAGTTGAGATTGGAGAGTAAACTCGACAGCTTGAGACTTGAACTCCAGAGAGGACCTTCTCTTCCCGATTCTCTACAATTTACGGACGAAGGAGTTGAGGGAGGTGAGATGGTGCAGGACAGCATACTGATTGCATCACTGGAGAACGAGATAAACCATCTGGAAGAGGATTTGCAACTCTTTGACCAGGAGTTTATACCCTATTCTTGTTTTGCCTCTGCCTGGATCTGGTATAATATTCACCAGGATGAAACCGAAGCGGAGCAATTTTTTATCCGGCTGAAAGAGAATTATCCTGATAATAGATATACCTATGCAACAGAAGCAATGCTCGCCGGTGAGGAGATCGTCATTGCAACCCCCTTCGAATTGAATATCGAGAGGGAATACAATGAGGCAGTCAGCCAGATCGATGATAACCCCGAAGAGGCTGTAATAAAGTTAAAATCGATTGAAGCAGAACTCAGTCAGAAGAGAGAAGAAACACCATCCTTGCTCTCCACCAAGCTGCAGGAATTACATCAGAAAACAATCTTTACAATCGGCTATACCTATTATGACAGTCTCGCCGATACACTGAATGCCAGGCCGTATTTTGAGGAACTTCTGGCCAGGGACAGTGAAAGTGAATACAGTCGCTTCATCGGTAATTTTTATCAGGATGACAGCTTTATAGTGCTCGATACTCTACCGTCATTCCTGGAAGACGAGGAATCCGAGCAGGAAAGAATCGATGACGCGACGTCAACTTCTGAAGAAACAGAAGATGATCAGGAACTGGAAGAGATCAGAAGGCCCGATTCAGGGTTACCAGAAGAGAAGTTTGAAAACGAATAACATTCTTGCTGCTGACAGGGGATTTTCCGAATTCTTTGTTGCAGAGAATTTATATCTTAAAATACTTCTCGTTCTGGCTGGATTATATGCGGTAATTTTCCTCAGATGGTATTATTTTATCTCTATCTTTCTACTGACTATTGTCTGGTTATTACCAGGCTGGCGTATCATCAGAGAATATACCCGTATACTACTCAGGCTGCTTCCCTTCATTATTTCCTATCTGATACTAGGCATCCTATTCAATATACCGCTTTCTACACAACTGATTTTTATCGGTAGAATAGCACTGCTGCTCCTTTTCTCAGTTTTTCTTATCAAGACTATCTCAACAGAGAGGCTTCTCAATGAAACCTACCGGTTAAGACAGAGAGGCTTGTTGAAGAAGCTCTTTTCCTTCTCAATGGCAACAGGACTTTTTGTAGAACTGTTCCTGAAAGAAATCAGAGAAACCAGGAGTAAAATCAAACGGATCGATGATGTGGTAAAAATAATCATCAACTCTTTTGGCAATGTCTACGAAAAGACAGATACCATAGAAGAGCTTGTACTGCAGATGACATCCAGGCCGAAGTGCACCTATCCAGATAGAGAAAGTATCTATTCCTGGCCTAATGTCTATTTGATCTTTCTTCTGGCTCTCTATACCCTGATACTAGCCCTTTAGGAGCGATAATCAAGATGAACAGGTTTGTAATCTCTCTGGCTTATGATGGCTCGGCTTTTCAGGGTTGGCAGAAACAGCTGGAGAACGGAGTAATAAAAATACGGAATGGGAGAGAGGTAAGAACTGTCCAGAGCGAACTGGAGAGAGCTTTAAGGGAAATTGCCAAAGAACCGATCAGAACAATAGGCTCTTCCAGAACAGATGCCGGTGTCCATGCCCTCAACCAGTATGCCCATTTCGATTTTCCTGTCGATATGACAACGGAACAGATCAGGCTTGCTCTGACGAGTAAGTTGTCGAAAGATATCCGCATCAACAAGGTATATTGCGTTGATGATGATTTTCATACAAGGTTCTGTGCTACTGGTCGTTCCTACAGGTTTGTGATAGCCAGAGAACTAACTCCGTTCAACCGGAATTATAAGAGCTATTTTCCGAGATTTACAATAGATCAAGAAAGGATACAAAAGTGTCTTCCTCTCTTCCTTGGCGAGCACGACTTTGAATTCTTCTGCCAGAAGAGTGAAGAGCTGAAAACCTTTGTCTCGGTTGTCTCCTCTGTCGATTTTTACGAAACAGAAGAGGACTGTATCTTCGAGATCAGTGCCGACCGGTTTCTTCATAATATGGTCAGGAGAATAATAGGAACGCTGGTAAGGTTATCAGGCCGGGAAGAAGTAGGACTTATAATAGAGGAACTCCTTAAGCGAAACAGAAAGTATCTGCATCTCGTCTATACAGCGCCACCGCAGGGGCTTTATCTTGTAGATGTTCACTATGCAGAGGGTTACTTCTCTACCTGTTAGAAGGAGATAACCCTTTGAGTGATCCTGCAAGGCAGGATATCAGGTGTTTTTTAACTTCCTCGAATTACTTTATGTTCTATCTGTGACGAATAATCTATCTTCATAGTTCTGGCCAGGATTCTTGACAACCAGAGGCCTATTCCGTGGCGAGCTGCCAGGTTGGTCGATATCTCAAATCGTCTCTTATATCGTTTCAGGCGCTCTTCATAGCTGATAGCAGTCCGGAAATAATCGAGAGCATCATCACATTTATTCATTCTTAATGAATTCAACGCTACAGAAGCATACCAATAGGCTTTATCGTAATTATCCATCAGATGTCCGACCTCCTCGAAAAGCTGTAGTTTGCCCCTTATACCTCTCTCTCCCTTGCTAATCGAATCGGGTGCATTGTAAATTATTATCACAATGTCGTCGTGATAGTCGAAAGTATATTTCGCAGCAATACGGTAACTCAATTCAACTTCCTGCATGGCAACCATACGAGGATTGAATCCGCCAACTTCCTGGATGAGTTCTTTCTCTATCATCCAGCGACTGGTAAATCCAGCAACCCGGCCAGTGAGAACCTTCCTGTTGATTTTTTTGTAGTATCTGTTGGAACGATCTTTAACGTAATACCAGGAGAGGATAAAGCGTGACCCACTCTTCTCCATAGCCTTTACCTGGCTTTCAAAACGGTTTGGCAGATTCACGTCATCAGAATCGAGAAAGGCGATATATTTACCCCTTGCCTGCTCAATTCCCAGATTACGGGCACTGTTAGCACCCTTATCGGGGTTCTTGAAACAGCGAATACGACCATCTCTCTTCTGATAGGCTGTAATAACTTCCCAGGTATCATCTTCTGACTGATCATCGATGATCAGCATTTCCCAGTGAGGGTAGGTCTGAGCCAAATTACTCTCGATAGCTTCCCTTACCAGGTCTGAACGATTATAGGTGGGTGTAATACAGCTTACGATCGGTCTATTGGAGGACATATCTCTCATAAAGCTCCAGATAGTGTTTTCTCATATTCCTGATAAGAGTTTCGGCAGAGAATCTGTCAATTACAGATTTATACGCCTCTTCTCCAATCTCATTATAATGATCAGGCTGCTCCAGCCAGCTCTTGATCTCCCGGACAAAACCCTCTTTATCGCCGGGTGCAAAATAGAAACCACTCTTTTCGTCTGTTATGAGGTCTTCGACACCACCAACCCGGGTTGACAATACCGGTTTACGGCAGGCCATAGCTTCTATGACTGCTACTGGAGTACCCTCATTATTGGAAGTCAGGAGTAGAAGGTCGAGATCAGCATAAACCGGTTTCAGATCTTCGATAAAGCCAGTGATGAAGACCTTTCTGTCCAGATTACGTTTACTAATTTCCGATTCGATCTCTTCTCTTAGTTCACCATCACCGATGATGGCAAAATAAACATCCTCACACTGCCTGACGATTTCTTCGGCTATCTCTAAAAAAAGCTGATGGTTTTTTATCGGAACGATCCTCCCGACAATACCGACTAATTTAGCGTGGTCAGGTACACGGAATCTCTCTCGGAACTTGCCCCTCTCCTCTTCGTCAGGGATAACATTCTGGAACTGAAAGCCGAGATTGATCTCGGTTATCTTATCTTCTCGTCCTATTCTATAATGCAGTAACTCATTTCTCTGCTGCTTGCTGATAGCGATGATACTGGAGGAGAAACGGGCCAATATCCTCTCGATCATAAGAAAGAGGTTGGTCTTGAGCTTACCGAAATAACCGCTGAATATATTGCCGTGGAAGGTATGGACAATAACCGGCACCCGGAATATTATGGCAGCCATTCTACCCAGCATCCCTGCTTTCGCTGTATGGGTATGCACTATATCGGGTTTGTATTCTTTAATGATCCTGTATATTTCTCTGAATGCCCGAAAATCAGCAGCTAACCTTATCTCACGGCTCATATTGGCTATATAGACAGGTTCTATCTGAAACCGTTCTGCAAGATAGGACATATCGGCTTCTTTCGCTTCGATTCTTCCTGCTATCAGACGGGAGGTGAATTGTTCATCTTCGAGAGCAGCCGTAAGAAGAACTGTATGGATAGCAGGCCCGCCGATATTCAACCTGGTTATGATACGGAGTATCTTAATTCGGTTCATTTGTCAGCAGTTCCTCATAGAGTGTTATAGTCTGTTCGGCTGTCGATCTCCAGGAGAAGCGCTTCAGGTTCTCCCGGGCCAGCTTCACCAGTTTCTCTCTGTCTCTTATAGCCTCTTTTATTCCCCTGATCATATCCTGTTTAGATAATGGGTCGTAATAGACAGCACCCTTACCGGTAATTTCCGGAATACTGGAAACGTTACTTACTGCAGCGGGAACGCCAAACTGGGCTGCTTCGAGAGGAGGGAAGCCGAACCCTTCATAAATCGAGGGAAAGAGAAAGAGAAGAGCATTTTTATAGAGTGCGAGAAGGGTTTCGTGCTTCACGAAATCTAGATAGAGGGTGTTTCTCGAACTCTCTATCCTGGCTACTGTTTCTTCGTATTTATAATTCTTCTTACCTACGATAACGAGTTTGTGGTTAAAACTGGAATCCCTGTTAAGCTCGTCTATAACCTCTATAAGCAGTGGATAATTCTTGCGCGGTTCCAGATGCCCGACCGTGAAGAGATAGTTTCTTTCTTCTAATCCGAGTTCTTTCAGTATCTGTTTATCGTCGAAATCGATGCTGAAACGCTTCTGATCAACCGCTTCGTGTATCGGGATGATCTTCCCGGGATCGATATTATAGAATTCAGTAATCTCCTTTTTGGTGAATTCTGATACAGTTATGATCCTGTCGACATTTCGGAGCGACTTTTGAAAAGCATAACGAACGAAGAGTCTTCTTAGCAGGGTATAGCTTCGAGGGTAACGCCTAAACCTTAAGTCGTGCACGGTCATGATCTTTTTACATCCCGGGAGTGTCGGGATATAGAAAAAGGGGGAGTGAAAGATATCGAATTGCTCTCTTGTATGTTCCTTTATCCAGAACCGGTTCTGCCGGAGTGACCGCTTGAATTTCTCGTTACGTTTAAAGGGGAAGACTCTATAATCGGCTTCCTGTGGCATAGTTCTTTCCCAGAATTCTATATCATCAAGTGAAACGTAAAAGATATAACTGTTCTCTTTATCTATAGCGAGTAGATTGGTTACGAGATTATAGATATACTCTTTTATCCCGCCAGAAGTCTCTCCATAATAACAGCAGTTAATTGCAATCTTCATCTGATAACCCCTCTTTCTTGTTTCTGGTGAGTATTAAGGCAGCATTGATCAAGCCTAGCGAAAAATAGAGATAATAGTTACTCCCGATCTGTTCACCGAAGTTGATATTGACAATTGCTGTGATGAACATAGCGGCGAGCAGAAGCAGAGCAGGCCTGTAGAAACTCTTTCTCAACCTGATCATATAGGAGATACCGGTGATTAGAATAGTAAGAAAGAGGGTAAACCCGACAAGGCCGAGTTCGGCAAGTGTTTCGGAAAAGACATTATGCGGGAAATTGAGGTAAGAGACACTGGCAAAACTACCGAGTCCGGCTCCGAATATCTTATTTTCCCAGAACATATTGAGAGCTTGTAAATTTGCTGCAAGTCGTAATTGAATGGTAACCTGACTGCTATAGTCTCTCGTGAGTAACCTGTCGGCAATATTAGATGGAATGAAATAGAGCGCTGCAACGGAAACGATCATGATAGCAAGAGCAATCAGGATAACGTAAGAGAAGCGGAGACGTATAGAGGCCAGAATAACAAAGAAAATAGCTAACATCAGAGATAGAAGCGGGCCTCTCGATCCTGTCAGGAAGATGAAATAGATCTGGATCATGATCAGGATTACCAATCCTGTGAGCTTACCGATGTTTTTCCCTGGCTCTTTCATATAGAGATGGATAAAGAAAAGTTCAGCCAGAATAGCGTAAGATAAGTGACGAGCTACCCAGATAGAATTCATACCCATCGGAGCGAACCTGCCGGATATATTCAGGATATCGATTGGTTCGAGACCGAGATAGCTGAGGATCGAGAAGATCGTGAAGAGGAAACCGTAAATCATTATACCTTTCACAACGAGAACGAAGTCGCTAAACCTTTTCACCAGGACGATAGGTAGGTAGAAGAGTATAACATTCATCAGAAAAGTTCTTAATTTCCCTGTTCCGTATCCGAATGAAACAGAGAAGAAGAAGAGAGAAAAGGTCAGATAAACAAGCATGAGGATGATGTATTTATCCAGGAGGAAAGGTGATGTCTGAATACGATAACCGAGCACATTACCATAAAACAGAGCCAGAACGATTACGATATAGACACCGTAGAAGAGGAGGGGGATAGTAATTCCACTAATGGCGAAATAGCTGAGAATCAGGAGCTGGAAGTTAAGACCGAGCACAATCAGCCCCACTTTGCTATGGGCAATAAGAAGATAAAAGAGGATAATGAAGTGTGCATAAGTCCAGATCTTAAAAGGATGCAGGGCGAAGAGTGCTGAAAGAGCCAGAATAATCAGAAAAGCAGCAATAGTAACTAATCTTCCCGATACTGGATAAGAATTTGCAGTCAGGCTGTTTCCGTTACTGATACTGTTCATAATCTATTCCCTGGTTCGTTACCGAACCTCTCTTCTTTTTTTCTCATTTCACCTCTTCAAAGTCGGATGAAGGGATTGAGGCAGTCCCGCCCCTTTTCCAGATCGCATCTCTTAATTTCAGATATATCTCCCTGACCTTATCCTTTTCCCAGTAATAGTTCAGAGCTACTGCAATAATACAGGCAAAGAGAAAGCTGACGAGCTTCAAACCGGTCAGATAGAATCCAAGCCACATCAGAACGAAGAGGATCAGCATCGAGAGGATATTATATCTTATATAGTGAAAGAACTTTGTCAGGGAAAGATGAAGGAGACTCATGTCGATCCATAATCTGCAAGTTCTGACGATCATATCTCCGACAACAAACAGGATGATAGTTCCATAAAATCCACCGATTCTATAACCGAAATAGATAGTCAGGACTCTCGAGATCAACAGGGTGATGGAGTAGATCAGATTGATATGCGGTTTCTGCTTTATATTGGAGATAAATGTAGAAGGAACTCCGATAATATAGGCCACCATCAGAAAGGGGAAAAGCTGCAGAGAGAAGATTGCCAGTTGCCAGCTCTTATCGAAAAAAATATGGGTAATTTCACTGGCAAAGAAGTGGATGCCGAGAAGTACAGGAAAGAGGATGAAGGTAACCGGAAAGAGGACCGAAAAGAGAGAACTCTTTATCTTATCATTTTCCCGGAGGTTTGAATAGTGGGGAAATGATACTTTAGCTACGGAATTCATAACCAGGCTTACCGGCAGTGCTACAGCAGCGAAGGGAAGTTGAAATTCCGGGGCTATCGTTTCACCCATCACAATGACCACCAGGATCGTCGGGAACTGCAGGGCGAAATTGAGTATGATCTGCTCTGTGCCGCTGCAGGCAATGAACTTCTTCGCCGTCTTGTCAAAATCGAATCTCTTATAGTCCGGATAAGGTAGGAGGCTGACTTTCATCTTTCTGGAATGGTTGATCAGTACTATCAATTCCATAATCTCGGCAAAGAAGATGATGATGAGTAATACAGCAAGGGTTGGATTGATAAAAGCGAAACTTATGATCCCTGTATAGAGGAGTAGCTGTTTCATGATCAGAGCTATGGAAATCCCTTTAAAATCTATAATAGAACTCAGTTTTGTGATGGCGATCGCTTTGAAGGCTACAATGAGAGGCAGCAGCACCATAATCAGACGGAGATAGCCTCCAAGTTGATCACGGATGAAGAAAGAGGTTATCGTATCACTGAGGAGAATAATGAGCGAGAATATCACCCCCACAATTATCGAGACGTGAAAGAAGAGATTCCACCTTTTCTCACGGACCTCTTGTGGAGCAGCGAGATAGAGGATATTTGTTCCAATCGGGATGATGGCGAGCAGAAGCAGGACAAAAGCCTGAAATGACTTGAATATCGAGATATCCTCTCTGAGAAAGAATCTGACCAGAAAGGGGAAAGTAACGATACTCATCATTCTGACGACTAAATTAGCGCCAAAATTCCATAAGCTGGAGGTAATGAACTTACTCATCTGGCTCGAATCACAATTGGTAGAGAGCTATATGCTGGAGAGAATAAACTCCGTAACATCTAACTCAGTAAGGTTACTTCTTCTTCCGGAAGAGTTCGTGCATCAGAGCCTGCAACTTCTCTTTTCGGTGAGTTTCGTTTAAGATCTCCTGAGCATAGGCGAAGAGTGATGAAAGTATGAGAGAAGCGAGGAAAGCAGCTATAACCATAATAGCTCTTTTCGGCCTGCTCTTCAGTCCTGCCGGTACTGCCTCGTCTATCAGTTCGAAAGAGGAGATATCGCTCAACTCATCCAATCTGGCCTGCTCGTATTGTGGATAGAGAAATTCTATTATCCTGGTCTGGATTTCGACGTTAAGGTTCAGTTGCATGTACTGGTTTGCCAGGCCAGGGATATCGTCTATATTAACAATATAGTTGGGATTTATTCCCTCTTCTCCCCGTTCCAGATTCTCGATTGCTTCATTCAGTGTGGCAATTCGCTGTTTGAGAGTCATGACAATCGGAGATTCTTCCGAGAGTTGGCGAAGATTGTATTCCAATTCTATCTCGGCCTCGATCTTACTGGCTACTATTTCAGCATAGAGTTCGATTATACTCTCTGTCTGTTTCTGTAAATCGACAACACGATGTTCGCTCTGAAACTTTTCCAGCTTCCCGGTATGTCGGGCAAAGGTTTCCTCGAAATCGGAAATTCGCTCTTCCAGAAAGATCCTTCGCTCCCGTCCCTTGGTCATCTTGGTGTTGATATTGTAATCTTCCAGCATCTCATAGTAAGCATTAGCTATATCCCGGGAGAGAAACTTATCTTTCGTCTCGACGAAGATAGAGATCATACCGGTTTCGATATCGATCTCTGTTGAAACCACCTTTTCGAGTAGATCCTTGATTGCCAGTTCCATTCTTACCAAAGGATCTGGATCCGTGATCTTGAAGTAATCTATCAGGTCGAAACGGTTGATGATCCGTTCGGAGAAGGTCCTGCTCATCAGGATATTGGTATGATTCTTGGCGGTTCCTGTCAGTTCCTGACCGAGAAAGGAAGCACCGAATCCACCGAGAAGTTGTTGAGCCATGGGGATTGCACTTCTTTCCTGTGAAACAGGGAGAAACTTAACAGCAGAGACCCAGTATTTGGGAGCCAGAAGGCTGTATATCAGGACAGCCAGAGTAACGACTATCGTCGTTATGATTATAAACTTCTTTCTTTTTGCCAGTACTAAAAGGATGTCGAATATATCAATACCACTTTTTCCCATAACACTTCCAATGTTTTTTTTTCATCATTTTTTCATTGCTCTAACTGTCAAACAAAAAAGGGGAGAGCACTCCGGGTGATTACCCTTTAATAGCATGATAGTCAGACATTATTACAGTATTTCGGACCGGACTGAAAAGTCAACCGACATTGATCTTCGGACATATATCGTTCAATTGACAGCTGTTACACTTTGGATTAACAGGACGGCAGATAGTCTGGCCGAAGACGACCAGATAGTGATTGATCTTCATCCAGTATCTCGCTGGTAGTTTCTTTCGAAGGGCTATTTCAGTCGCAAAAGGTGTCTTCGTTCTGACATAACCCCAGCGGTTCGATATTCTATGGACGTGAGTATCGACACAGATCGCCGGTTTCCCGAAAGCTACAGCCCGGACAAGGTTAGCTGTTTTCCTTCCCACTCCGGGCAACTTAACCAGCTGGTCGATCTCAGAGGGTATAATTCCACCGAATTGTTCTCTGATAGTAGTAGGGAGTTTCTTGAGTTGAACTGCTTTCTGTCTGTAGAACCCGACGGGGTAGATCAGTTTCTCGATCTCTTCAACAGAGAGTTTATCCAGGGCGGCGAAATCCTTAATCTGGGCAAAGAGCTTCTCTATTACTCTGTTCGTTATTTTATCGTTCGTTCTGGCAGATAGTATAGTGGCGATGAGTATCCTGAACGGATCGTTTTTCTGCTGAGCGACGAACTCGACTACCGGAGCGTCCAGCTTCTCGATCAGGGGTTGTAATTTCTCAAATGCCCTGTCGATATTGAATTTGTTTGCAGTCGCCACTGATTATCTCCCTGTCCAGGCATTGACCAGATCTGGAAGCATCTCACCCGAAAGTCCCTGATGAAATTCATCGATAAAACGGCAATTGTCCGGTGGTTCGAGATTTACCCCGATAGTAGTGGAACCAGAATATTTAGCAGTAATTAGGAATTGGGCAGCAGGATAGACAACACCGCTCGTTCCTACAGTAATGAAATAGTTCAGATTTCTCAGGAAGTTCATTATCTCGTCCATATGATATGGCATCTCTCCGAACCAGACAACATCGGGTCGGAGCATACCGGAGCATTTATCACAGTGAGGGATCCCCTTTTCACCTATGATTTTTTCTGTCGGATAGATTGTTCGGCATTTAACACAGAAAGCTCGCCTGATAGTTCCATGCATCTCCAGCAGGTTTCTCGATCCGGCAATAGAATGCAATCCATCGATGTTTTGAGTAATCAGGAGGAAATTATCTCCGAGATAATCTTCGAGTTTTTTCAGGGCATAATGTCCCGCATTCGGTTTTACTGTCTGCATCTGTCTATATCTTTGCCGGTAGAACTCCCAGACGAGTTCAGGATTACAGTTGAACCCCTCCGGAGTAGCAACCTCTTCAACAGAATGATTCTCCCAAAGCCCGTTAGAGTCACGAAATGTTTTAATTCCCGATTCGGCACTGATACCTGCACCTGTCAGGAGAGCTACCCTCTCCTCTGTTTTGAACCTGTAAGCGGTCTTGTCTCTCATATCTATATCCCTTTCTACTTGATAAACTGGCGACAGTAGGGGTCATCTATCTGAAGCAGGTCGTTATAGATTCCCTGGAATTTGATGGCACCATCATCGATAATGACGATATAGTCGGCAGTCTTTTCGATACAAGTCACATCGTGTGTAATGATTATCGATGTATGCTTGTATTTCTTATTCAGAGAATGGATGAGGGTTATTATGTCATCCGCAATAAGGGGGTCGAGCCCGGTTGTGGGTTCATCGTAGATTATATACTTCGGATTCATGATAATTGCCCTGGCCAGGGCAGCTCTCTTTTTCATTCCACCACTCAGCTCTGAGGGCATCTTTTTATGAACATCTTCCAGCCCTACCAGGCCGAGTTTCTCATCTACTAACCGCTCTATTTCTGCCATTGAATAACCTGAATGTTCGATCAGGGGAAAGGCTATATTCTGAAAGACATTGAGTGAATCAAAGAGTGCCGAACTCTGGAAGAGGAGAGCCATTTTCTGTCTGATAGCATTAAGTTCATTTTCGGAGATCCTGAAGATATCGGTTCCATCGATAAGGACTCTTCCCGCTACAGGTTTGATCAATCCTTCGACCGTCTTCATCAGCACTGTCTTTCCCGAACCACTTCTCCCGGCTATAACAGTTATTATCCCCTCAGGAATGGAGAGGCTAAGATCTTCAATCACATAATTCCCTTCAAAAGCGACTGAGAGGTTCTCTATTTCTATCATCTATCTACCACCTCTATACCATCATATAGCTTTCTAAAAGCAATTCCACTGATAACGTCTCCTTTTGCACAATTGTTACTCTTATAATACATCCTGATATAATGATCAGAGAGTGCTGTCCAATAATTTCCTCTCTTTGTTTCCAGAATTCCCTTTAATTCTACCTTCTTGCTGATAAGCATCTCAGTATACGCTTTCCGTTTATCTTTCATTAGTTCAGTCATGACAGCAGCTCTCTTACTGGTAGCAGCAGTGGTAGGAATACCGGGCATAACGGCTGCCCGGGTGCCTGGCCGGCGTGAATAGGGAAAGATATGAAGATAGGTTAGCGGGAGTTGTTCGATTAAGCTCAACGTCTCCCTGAACAGGTCTTCTGTCTCTCCCGGCAGGCCGAGGATGACATCACTCCCCAGAGCCGTATCGGGTCTCAGGATTATTATCTGCTCGATCAGTTCTCTGAATTGGCCGGTCGTATAGGGACGGTTCATAGCCTGAAGGATCTGGTCCGAGCCGCTCTGTAAGGGAATGTGGAGATGAGATGCTAGTTTGCTGCTTTTTCGTATAAAACCGAGTATCCGTTCGTCTATCAGTTGCGGTTCCAGAGAACTCAATCTGATAAGCTCCACACCCTCGACATTCTCAATCCGGAAAAGAAGGCTGGCTAAATTATCAATATTCTCTCCTACATCTCGTTCTTGAGTATCGTTACAGAAATCCCGGCCGTAAAGACCGAGATTGATCCCTGTCAGAACGAATTCCCTGTATCCTACCGCGAACAGTTTGTCAATCTGAGCGAGAACATTCTCCGGTCTTCTGCTTCTCGGTTTCCCTCTCGCCAGCGGTATTGCACAGTAAGCGCAGAAATAATCGCATCCGTCCTGAATCTTGATAAAGGCTCTAGACCGATTGAACAGGGTCTCAGTCTGCTGTTCATTAAAAGTATCAAACTCTTCAGAATTGGCTATGAAGTTAGACTCACCCTCCTCCAGGAAGGACATGATATCACCTTTATGGTTATTATCGACTACCAGATCAATATTCCCCATTGCGAGAATATGCTCCCGGTTCAGTTGGGCATAACAACCGGTGACAATGACTCTGGTTTCAGGGCTGTTGTTCTTACGTGCCAGCGCCTGTCGGATGGCATTACGGGATTTATAATCAGTCCGGTTGGTTACGGTGCAGGTATTAATTATATATATATCGGCTTCCTCTCTGAAAGAGACTGGCAGATATCCTTTATGCTGAAATTTGTTAAGGATACAGGCAGATTCGTACTGATTGACCTTACAGCCGAAGGTGATAACAGCAACCCTTTTCTGCCGGGATGTATTATCTCTTCTTACCTCTTCTCTATTAGTTGTAACCATTCTCCTATTTCTATCCTCGACAGTTATCCTCGGTTTCATCCTCTGCTATCTTCACCTGCAGAACTGCACAAATCGCCCGTACATAGACCCGGTGCTCCAGTAGTAAAACCCGATCTGCTATCTCATCAGGTGAGCAGCAATCATCGATCTTTATCCGCTTTTGCATTACAACCGGTCCAGTATCATAATCTTCATTCACGAGATGCACTGTAACTCCAGACTCTTTTTCTTTCGCCTCGAAAACAGCTTGATGAACTCTGCTGCCATACATTCCCTGTCCACCATAGCGGGGAAGCAGAGCGGGATGGATATTAAGGATCGGGATTCCACATCTTCTGATGAAGTCCGGAGACAGCTTTTTCAGAAAACCTGCCAGAGCTATCAGTTTGATATCATGCTCTTCCAGAAGCTCCAGTAGCCTGCATTCGAATATTTCCATATCCCGTGTCGGTAATTGATAGTAAGTAACACCGAGTGACCGGCATCTCTCTATGATCGGAGCGGTAGTGCGACTCACTGTCACGAAGCCGATCTGGATGGGAAACCCCCATCTAACAAGCCAGTTATGGATAGCGAGGAAATTGGAGCCACGACTCATACCCGAGGTCAGGATAGCAATCTTTTTAATCTCGTTCATAGCTCTACGATGCTGACCTGTTAGCCTTCTTGATTCTCCCGTTTAAGAATAAGATGGAGTTCTTTTAGCTGCTCCTCAGATACCTCTGATGGTGCATCACTCATCAGATCAGCAGCCTTGAGGGTCTTGGGGAAGGCAATTACATCTCGAATAGATTCTGCTCCAGTCATCAACATTACGATACGGTCTATCCCGGGAGCAATTCCTCCGTGAGGCGGAGTTCCGTATTTAAGGGCATTCAGGAAGAAGCCGAACTTCTGTTCTAACTCCTCTTCCGTGAAACCGAGAACATCGAATATCTTCTTCTGGATATCGTAACGGTGGCATCTGATTGAGCCCGAAGAGAGTTCTATTCCATTACAGACAAGGTCATAGAGATGCCCCTCTATCTTATCCCAGTTCTCTTCGTTTTCGAAATAGGACAGATGCTCCTCTTTCGGGAGGCTGAACATGTGATGTGCCGTCTCCCATCTTCCGGTCTCCTCATCATACATGAAGAGTGGAAAATCGGTTATCCAGACAAAGGAAAAACTCTCATCATCATAGAGCTTAAGGCTCTTTCCGAGATGGTTTCTTACTCCTGCCAGTACCTTAAAGACGATCGCATCGCAATCAGCAGCGAAGAGGATCAGGTCACCATCAACAGCCTCTGTCTGCTTCAGTAGTTGACTGGCTTCATTTTCGCTGATAAATTTCGCAATTCCACTCTCCGGTTTGTTTTTCCGGATCTTGCAGAAGGCTAACCCCTTGCCGCCTAAATGCTTGGCCAGATCGGTCAGTTCATCGATCTGCTTGCGGGAGAAATCGGCACCTCTTTTGACTACGACAGCACGAATAGAGCCGTTCTTTTGAGCGAGTGCCGATTTAAAGACCATGAATTCGCTCTCCTGGAAGATAGTAGAGAGATCGGTCAGTTCCATGCCGAATCGCGTATCCGGCTTGTCACAGCCATAACGGTTCATGGCCTCTTTATAACTCAGGCGGGGAAAAGCCTCCGGTAGTTCGATACCGAGCAGTTCAAGAAACAACTCCCGGAACATATCCTCCATTATGGTAAAGATTTCCTGTTCTTCAACGAAACTCATCTCCAGGTCGAGCTGGGTAAATTCCGGCTGTCTGTCTGCCCTGAGGTCTTCATCCCTGAAACAGCGGGCAATCTGGAAATAGCGGTCGAAACCGCTGATCATAAGAAGCTGTTTATAGATCTGGGGAGATTGTGGCAGGGCAAAGAACTTGCCCGGATACTCCCTGCTCGGGACGAGATAGTCACGGGCACCTTCGGGAGTACTGCGCATCAAAATAGGGGTCTCGATCTCATAGAATTTCCTCTCATTCAGGAATTTTCGCATCAGAAAGATGATCTTATGCCGCATCAGGATAATATTGCGTAACTTTTCCCTTCTCAGATCGAGATAGCGGTATTCCAGCCGGTGATCTTCATCGGGAAGAATCAGTTCATTGATTTGCATCGGTAACGGTGCAGATTCGTTAAAGATGGTCAGTTCAGTGACCTCTATCTCCAGCATACCATTCTGGATCTTCAGATTGATATTCTCTTCCGAACGTCTGTTTACCTTTCCCTTAACCCCAATCACGAATTCGTTTCGCAATTGATGAGCTTTATGGTGTAACTCTTCATCCTGGGGGTGAAAGACTAGCTGGACCATACCGGTAACATCACGTAAATCAATAAAGATTAGATTCCCCAGATCCCTTCGCCGGTGTACCCAACCCATCAGGATCACCTCTTGACCGATAAGCTCAGAACTCAGTTCTCCTGTATAGTGAGTTCGTTTCATTTTAGCGCTGATGTAGCTCATATAATTGCCTCTATTATGGTTGATTTCATATCTACTCAGAAAAAAATATCAAATCGTCAAGTCAATCTATTTCTCTGGCAGCTCGATCCAGAGACGGGATGAGAAAAAAGTCAGGTCTGGTTTTCATAATGCAAGTGAGAGGCCATCAATGACTTGCTCTAATGCTCAAGACATTTGCTAAACTGCCTTATTCCCTTTATCCTTGACAGTTTGAATCTGGATTTGCTTCTAAAATCGACTGATAATGCAATACTTAACTCACTAAAAGAGTCTGAAAATTCAAAATGGAGCTATTGATGAAACGCCTCACCACAACGATTATCTTGACCGCTTTCTGTATCGGTCTCTATGCACAGACAGCAACTCCACCTGATGCTGGAAATGGTAGTGCCGGGAATGCCTATGAAATTGCTTCACTGGAAAATCTATACTGGATTGCCGAAAGCCCGGCACGCTGGAATTATCATTACATACAGATAGCCGATATAGATGCAACCGCAACCATTGACTGGTTTGCCGGACAGGGTTGGAGTCCGATAGGATACTGGCTTCATCTGTATGATAATCAACCTTTTACCGGTTCTTACGACGGGCAGGAGTACATTATAGACGGCCTCTTCATTAATCGGCCTGAGACTTCTTGCATAGGCCTTTTCGGCTATTTGCAGAACGCTAATCTTGAGAACATCGGAGTCACCAATGCCGACATAACAGGATTACATAATGTTGCCGGCCTGACCGGTATGATGAGAGCAGACTCTACAGTTTCGGGCTCCTATGCCACCGGTAGTATCAATGGAATGAATAATGTAGGGGGAATAGCCGGTTTTACTGATGGGTGGAATTGCGAGATTGATACCTGTTATTCAACCGGCAGTGTGACCGGAGGTTCGCAGCGGATTGGTGGTCTGATAGGCTCCATTGTCTCTGCCCGGATACTCAATTCCTACAGCACAATGGATGTGAGCGGCACCTCGTATGTAGGTGGACTGGCAGGTTCTGCGAGGAATACTTCACGTTTCACGAATAGTTACAGCAGCGGTAATGTCAGCGGAGATTCCTTAACCGGCGGCCTGATAGGTGGTTATGAAGACAGAATAGTTATCACCAACTGTTTTTACAACTTTGAAGAGGTACTGATCAATGGTGAGCAGATAATCACAACTGGTGCTCTGGACAGCACTCTCTTCAATACCTGGCTCGCCAATGACCTGTCATTGAATATAACTGATTATCTCTCGAGCAGCGGTGAGTATTATCTTCTCGAGTCTTTCGACGATTTAAGCACTTTGCTCGCTTTCGGACAGTTTGATGAGTATAGATTCCTGTTGAACACAGACCTCGATCTCGGCAGCCGGCCCGGTTTTTATATTCCCTATTTCCTCGGAGAGTTCAACGGAAACGGACATACGATTGCCAATCTTAATCTAAACAGGAGTTTTACTTCATACATAGGGCTCTTCGGCTGGATAAACGGTGCACGAATAGAAAACCTGATCCTGAGCGATGTTGATGTAACAGGTTATCATTATGTCGGGGGTCTGGTTGGGTTCAGCAACTGGAACACTGTTATTGATGATTGTCACATCTCCGGCAGCATATCCGGTATTGACTGCGTCGGAGCGATGACCGGCTGGAGCCACTACCTTACGACTATCAGTAACAGCTCGAGTTCAGGAACAGTTGTGGGGAATGACGATATCGGCGGGCTTGTAGGCTTGAATCACGCTCTGATTATTGACTTCTGCCACAGCTTAGCAGAAGTTAATGGAAACAATAATGTCGGCGGTCTGATCGGGAGACATGAAGCATTTGACTGGATATCAGGAGATATTGTACAGGACTGTGTACTAAGCAACAGCTATTCCGCAGGTAATGTAACGGCTTCCGGAACACATGCCGGCGGTCTGGTAGGTTATCAGATCTGCTCGAATATCATTGATTGTTACAGCAGATCGGATGTAGCAGGGAATGAATATGTCGGAGGCCTGGTTGGACATATGGAGGGTTTTTTCATCGATTTCGGTACAGTCTATATATCTGTTGAAGTCACAATCGACAATAGTTATTCTACAGGTAGCGTAAGCGGTAACACGTTAACTGGAGGCCTCGTCGGATATAGTGGTGAGGAGTCTTTCGTTACAGCATCATACTGGGATACTGAGACGAGCAATCAAGCTACTTCATACGGAGGTTTTGGCCGGACTACCGCTCAGATGAGCTATCCCTATGCCGATAATACATTTGTAGACTGGGATTTCCAGTATATCTGGGCAGCAGACGAAGATCAATCAGTTAACGATGGATACCCCTTCCTCCGTGAGCCGGTCGTCTCTGTTGAAGAAGATCTCATAATATCTGACGATAGCTTTTTTATGAATAACTACCCAAACCCCTTCAATCCGTCGACAACGATCAGGTTCTCTCATAAAGAGGGCATTACACCACTGTTGACCATCTATAACATTAGGGGACAGAAAATTAATTCTACTGATCGGTTCGAGCAGGATGAAGCCGGACACTATTTCGTCTGGGACGGCAGAAACCGGAACAGGGAAAGAGTTGCTTCCGGAGTATATTTTGCCGTAATCAGTTCGAATGGCGAGTTGCTGAAGCAGACGAGGATGTTGTTATTGAAGTAAGAGTAAGCAGTTAGGTTTTTTATCTTTGAAACCTGATAACATCGAGAAAGCTTTCCAGGCGGAGCTTTGTTCTCTCGTCGAGTTCTGCCGGTTGATCACCCTCGATGGTCAGGAAGGGGAGCCTGAGATATTTCTTGAGCAGAATATTATCGATCTGCCGGTGACAGAAGGCCTGTGAGTAGCTGATAATACCGTCAATATGTCGTCTCTTCACTTCGTTCCCGATATCTTTCAGGCGGTCGAATACCGTATAGGGATAGGTAAAGGCTAAATACTGGTCAACGATTTCATCTTTCAAATGGGGCATGGCAAACTGCCTCTGCACTTCGTTAAAGAGAACATCGGCACCCTGTTGCGGCAGGAACCGATAGATATCGGTGATGATAGGGGGTACCCCGATATAGGCCAGTCTGATCTCATTATCTCCTGCCGGCCGGCTTGAACTCGCCTCCCGGAGAAAACTGTCGAGCCGCTTATCGTAACCTGCCGGGTCACCCTGAAAATCAGAAGCGTTGACCTGCCAGAGATGATTCTCCTCTCCGGTGACCTTTCGCTCTTCCCAGGTCAGCCTGTCCAGTTCAACCAGCTTCTTTCTGATCGGATCGAGTTCCCTCTTCACCTCAGCTGCCTGTTTTTCAGTTACCCCGAATCTTTCACGGAGAGTAGCGATCTCCCTGAGCAACGATTCTCTATTCCTCTCGTAGGGGAAGGAGAAGGGAATGACCTCTACCCCTTTATCCTTGAGCAGTGACATCAGGGAGTGGGTATTGGAGCAGTCTCCCTGCACGACACCGATCACGGTCCTGATATCATTCTCGATAACCGTATCGTAGATCCCCTTGATCCAGGAGCAGATATTTCTCGGGAAACCGTTCGCCTCGGCGTTCTGCACCCTTTGCAGAGGATCTCCGGAAATGAAGATATTATTCAGGTCAACAGGGGTATAACCCGCGGCAAATATGACTTCCACCGGAAATGATGTTGTGAATCCTAAACGCATAACCTATCCTGTTCTGTTGCCACTTTCTGTCCAATGATTTATGTTTAATATCATTCCATTAAAGTACTTTCTTTTGAGCCGTCAAAAGAAAGTACCAAAGAAAAACTCCCGGCGTAAAATCTAACAGCTAAAAACCTTTTCGAACAGACTTCTCTCGATAAACTCCTCGCTTCGCTCGTCAGACAGTATCTCCGAAGCTTGCTCTCGTACGGTTTTATTAACGCTGTTAATTGTAATGCCGGATGGGCAAAGGAGGATTAGCAGGGAGTAAAAGTTGTGGAGTCCTTGAGTTTTGGAGTTTTGAAGAGGTGACGAGGTAACGAAGTAACGGAGTAACAGGGGTGGTAAGCTCCAGTCAGGAAACAAGTCTTTATCGTTTTTTGTACATTTCCGATGCTCTACTTCTGTGAATGCTAAACGAATTTTGCAGTAACAGAATCGAACCATTTGCTGCGGTTACAGCTCTCTTTCAGGTCCAACAGGGGTGGCAAGCTCCAGCTTGCCACAGCCTCTTGCTCAGCCCCCGGAAGCTTGCTCTGCCTCCCTCTGGTTTTTAACTCCAGAACTCAAAGACTCCACAATCTGTTATCATCCTTACTTTGCTCACTCTCTCTCGCAGTCTTTCTCCTCTTACTCTACTTCTATCAGCTTGCTAGCCCTTTTTTCTATTTCGGCCAGACTGTTAACATTCTCTCTACTCAAAAATCATTTCAGGAAAGCAGTTTACAGAAACTGAACCGGTGGTAGAAGTAATCCAACCTATGGTCGGGGTTGCTGCTTTCTTAAGAATTCAACAGGGGTGGCAAGCTCCAGCTTGCCACAGCCTCTTACTCAGCCCCCGGAAGCTTGCTCTGCCTCCCTCTGGTTTTATCCCAATTACGAATCACCAATTACCAGATGCAGATATTCTTCTTCCAGCATCTCCAGTTCATCTCTCAGCGTTCGGATCTCGTCCCGTAGCTCGTCTATCTGCCGGTTAAGCAGCTTGACCTTATCAGCGTCACGCATGACCTCTTTACTGGCAAACTGCATCTCCAGTAAGTGCAGCTCATCCTCTTGCCCTTCTATCTTACTACGCAACTCCTCGATATCTTTCAACTTCAATTCGAGCAAGATCGGATTGACCTTCTTTTCCCTGGGCGGATCAGCTGTCTTGTGTTTCTTCTCCTTTACCGGCTTTTCATCTGCTGTCAACAGCAGCTCTTCCCAGTTCTTCGTCTCCACGATGGTTCTGTTTTGAAATACCCAGAAGCGGTCGGCAATATTCTCGATGAAGAACCGGTCGTGCGAGACGAAGATCAGTGTTCCGGGAAATTCTAGCAGAGCTTTTTCAAGCGATTCGATCAGGAAGATGTCGAGATGGTTGGTCGGCTCGTCCATGATCAGGACATTAGGTTTCCGGGCAATGAGGAGCGAGAGATAGAGTCTGGCCTTTTCACCACCGCTGAGGATCTCCACCCGCTTTTCCAGGTCATCTCCAATGAAGCCGAACTTGCCCAGATAGGAGAGGGTCTGCTGATTAGTCCAGTCGATGTGTTCGCTGTTGATGGTCTCTCTGACGGTAAGGCAATCATTAAGCGAGAGATGCAACTGGTCGTAGTAGCCTATAGAGAGTGATGCTCCGCGTTGCAGATGCCCCCCTGTTGGTTTCTTCTCACCCAGCAGGAGTTGCAGAAAGGTCGTCTTGCCACAGCCGTTATCTCCAAGAATTGCTACTCTGTCCTGATAGAGAATGTTGCTGTTGATATTTCCGGCGAGTTTTTTACCGGGATAACCGAATTCCAGTTCATTAAAGGCAAAGACAATATTTCCAGAACGTTTCTTTGCCTGAAAAGAGAGTTTAATATTTTTCTCTTTTTGAACCGGATCGAGACGCTCTACTCTTCCCAGTGCTTTTAGTCTCGATTTGGCTTGTTTGGTTTTTTGTCCCGCGATGTTACGCCGGATAAAATCTTCAGTTTCGGCGATCCAGGCCTGCTGCGCTTCATATTGCTTCGCGAGTGTTTTCTGCTTTTCACGATATTCCTGTTCGAAGAGGGAAAAGCTGCCACCATAGCTGACTATTTTACGGTTCTCTATAGAGAGGGTGTGATTGGTCGTCTTATCGAGGAAATAGCGATCGTGCGAAACTATGATACAGGGTATGTTCAGTTCGGTAAGATGTTTGATCAACCAGTTCCGCATTTTAAGATCTAAATGATTAGTCGGCTCATCGAGCAGGAGCAGGTCAGCTGGTTGCAGGAGGATGGCAGCTAACTGGATACGGGTCTTCTCTCCACCGCTGAAGCTGTTGATCAATCTGCTCAGGGATTCTTCACAGAACCCGAGTTGCTGTAGTATTAATCTTGCCCGATGTTCCAGAGAATAACCATCGAGAGCGAGAAACTCCTCCTGATATCTGCTTAGTTGTTTCAGATGCCAGTCATCGTGCTCAAGGCTGATGATTTTCTCCAGTTCTCGCATCTTGCTTGAGATTTCATTGAGATGTTTGTGTGAAGAGAGTACGAACTCGAACATCGGCAGTTCACTGTTGATCTTCATCGCCTGGCTCAGATAGGAGATACGGCAGTTCTTCATCCGGTTGACAGCTCCCTGTTTCGGGATCAATCTACCGCTTATGATGTCGAGAAGTGTTGTCTTACCAGAGCCGTTACGCCCTATAAGACCGATCTTCTTCTGACGGTCGATAGCGAAAGTGACCTCTTGCAGGACACACTGGTCTCCGTAAAAATGGCTCACTCCGTTCAGTGCTGCTATACTCAAAAACTACCTCTTCTCTCTAACCGGCTTCGGGTTTCTATTCTGATCCTGACCAGGTTGATTTTGCCTGTCCTGTTCTCACCTCTATCCTGGAGAGAAATTGAAACTGCAGGGCTGAGAACAACAAAATCCGACAAAAAAAACTTGTCAAATTGCTTTAGCAAGATTTTGTGTCCGTAGCGTCGGGATGTAGCGCAGTCCGGGTAGCGTACACGACTGGGGGTCGTGTGGTCGCTGGTTCAAATCCAGTCATCCCGACCATATTTTTATCAGTTAACCAATATCCTGAGGGAAGAGAAAATGAAAGCTGACAGAAAGAAGATCCTCTTTATCTGCACCCACAATTCAGCCCGTTCCCAGATGGCTGAAGGACTCTTGAACCATTTTTACAAAGAGGGCTATGAAGCGTACAGTGCCGGAACGCACCCTTCATCTGTGAATCCCTATGTATTCACCGCTATGAACGAGATCGGGATAGATCTCTCAAACCATTATTCAAAAAGTATCGATGAATTCAAAGATGAGAAGTTCGATCTGGTGGTCACCGTCTGTGATAATGCCAGAGAAACCTGTCCTTACTTTCTCGGCGGGCAGCAATATATCCATAAGAGCTTTCCTGACCCTTCGAGCCTCGAGGGTGACGAAGAGACCATAATACAGGGTGTCAAAAAGATCAGAGATGAGATAAAGTCCTGGCTTGATAAGGCTTTTGGCTTATGAGAACGGTTGGTCAGTAGTGTAATAAGAACATTATTATAAGGAGTCAGACATATGAAACCCTGGTATGAAGAGCTTTTTGAGAATTACGGTCTGAAGTATGATCAGGAGAGTTTCACTAAGGGAACAATTGGAGAGTGCGATTTCATCGAGCGGGAGATCGGTTACGATAAGAGTATACGTATACTCGATATTGGCTGTGGTACTGGTCGTCATTCCATCGAATTGACCCGGCGTGGATACCGGGTTACCGGTATCGATCTCTCAGATTCGCAACTCAATAGGGCACGAGAGAAAGCAGCGGAACTCGGCCAGCAAATAGACTTTCGCCTTCTAGACGCCCGGGAGCTTGATTTCAGCGAGGAATTCGAACTGGTCATAATGCTCTGTGAAGGGGCATTTCCCCTGATGGAGACCGATGAGATGAATTATCGTATCCTGCAGAATGCTGCCCGAGCATTGAGAACTCCGGGTAAATTCATCTTTACCACCCTGAACGGGCTGTTTCCCCTCTTCCATTCGGTGAAGGAGTTCTGTAACGAAAGCTCCTCCGCAGGTGATATGCTTTACAAGGAGAGTAAGTTTGACCTGATGACCTTTCGTGACCTGGATGTGATGATCGTCGAAGATGATAACGGCAACAGAAAAGAGATCGAATGTAACGAACGTTACTATGTTCCTCCCGAGATTACCTGGCTGCTTCATACTCTCGGTTTCGGAAAGATCGATATCTACGGCGCGGAACTGGGCAACTTTTCCCGGGAGAGGCAACTCACCCCCGACGATTTCGAGATGCTGGTAATTGCCGAATTATAACTTGGCTCTCTGACAAGATTGAGGATCCATAGATTTGATAGAGATTAACCTTAAGGAAGGGCAGGAGTCGGCTCTGTCCGACTCGTAGATTTCCCATTGATTTCCGGGAGAAAGGGAAGAGGAGATATGAAAAGAGAAAGGAACGAAAGAAGGCTTTATAACGATCTGGCGCATTTATGGCATCTGGTGAGTCCGCTGGATGATTATCTGGAGGAGACAGAACTCATAAGTGATTATATCAAGAAAGAGAGCAGGCGGAGGTGTGAAACTCTGCTCCATCTCGGTTGTGGACGTGGGCATAATGATTTTGTATTTAAGCGGTATTTCCGGGTTACAGGTGTCGATATCAGTCCTGTCATGCTGAAGTATGCTGCAAGACTCAATCCGGAAGCCACATATTACCAGGGAGATATGCGGACGGTAGATCTCGGTCAGACCTTTGATACGGTTGTCGGAGTCGATTCGGTTGATTATTTAACTGATTACAAAGGTTTACAGGCACTCTTTACTAACGCTTATCGGCATCTCAATTCGGGAGGAGTCTTTTTGTTCATCCTCGATGTTACAAAAGAGAGTTTTATCCAGAACCACACAACTCTCTATTCCAATTCATCTGAAGATGAGGTTCTAACCGTGATCGAGAACAAGTTCGATCCGGACTCTTCAGATACGGAGTATGAGATGACCTTCGTTTATCTTTATCGGCATCAACAGGAACTGGAGATATTGACAGATCGGCATCTCTGTGGTCTGTTCACAGTGGAAGAGGTAAAGCATCTACTTACAGGTCAAGGTTTCCAGGTTAAGGTAATCGATTACAGACCTCCTGAATCGGCATTCGGAAATCAGGAACCGGCTGATAATGATGCTTTTCCCCTTATTATCGGGCTCAAAGGGTAAAAATCTGTCAGGACGAGAAAAGATCCAGTCGGATCACGCTAATAGTTGATAAGATAAATCTCCATCTCTGTCAGACAGCATAATCGATAGAACTCGTGTTATCGAGCTGGAATCTATCAACGGTGCGAAGCGCTGGAGTAGCTCTTTTCCAGCTGGTGGTTGTGAAACAGTGATCGACAAGATCAGAGATCAGCTATATAAAGGATAAAAAATTACTCCTGGTAAGCTAAGAAAATGAAAGAGAAGAGTAAATAACAAAAAAGTGAGTAGCGTAAAAAATATAACTTGATTTCCTTCAGGGTAATAGTTTCTTTTGTTGTCTGAGCAATTATCAGGAAATTACGCAGGAGAGTTAATGAGCGATAAAATTCAGCTTGATACCAGAAACCCAGTCATGCTGGCGAAATGTATGCCTGATGGAAGATTGATCTATATCAGTGAAGTTTTGAGAGAGTATCTCGGGCTCAATCCAGTAACATTACACGAAATAAACCTGTTCTCCCTGATACACCACGAAGACCGGGAGATTGTGAGAAAACGTCTTGGTTACGTTGAAGAGAGCAGTAGGGCTATCAACTCGAGTCACCGAATAGTAACGGGTGATGCCCGAGTTCGTTACAATCTCTGGTTGATAAGTTCAGAGTCAACCGAGCAGGGTAAGGTCTATAAGATATCAGTTTCTGATATCGCGGATCACAGTGAGGACAAGAATCAGAAAATCAAGAAGAGAGAGGAGGTCAGTTCCAATCCTGAAGTGGAGACTGTCAGTGAGGAGTTGGGGGAAGCAAGAGCCAGGTTAAAAGCGGCAGAGAAGCAGTTATTCTGGCAGGATTCTCTTCTTCATCAGCTGGCAGAGCATTCTCCTGTTGCTTATCTCGTTGTCGATGACAGAACCCAGGATATCATCTATTTCAGTGATCGGTTCTGTGAAGTCTGGAATCTGGAGAGTGTAAAAGACCGGCTCAAACAGGGAGAATACGATTTCCGGAAACTGATGGAGGTCTGCCTCAATTTAGTGGTCAACAAGCAACTGTTCATCAAGAGTTTCGTTGTTCCTCCAAGTGATGAAAAGGTCCAGATGGTTGATGAGATGGAATTTGTGGATGGAAAGCTTATTCGCGGCTATTCGAGAACTATAGAAGATGAAGAGGGATTGTATTTAAGCCGGATTTGTGTCTTCGAAGATGTAACTGAGCGGCGAAGGTTAATCAATGAACTAATTCAGATTCAGATGCTGGAGAGTATCGGGGCGTTAATCGGTGGTATGTCAGAGGATTTTGGCAAGATATTGAATAATCTTACTGAGTATGTAGAGCAGATAAGTACTAATGCCGGTAAAGCAAAGATAGTGAAATCGGAGACAGATAAGATCAATGAATCTTTGAAGCGAGCCGAGACACTGGTGAAGCAGATTCAGATATATGCTCAGCGAACCAGGCCACATCTGGAGAAGGTTATTGTAACTCAGATAATTATCGAACTGGTCAGTCTTTTAAGAGAGATCTTTCTTCGAAAGATCTCGATTGTTCTCGATCTAGAGCCTAATCTACCCCGGATCAGTGTTGATAAGAATCAGTTAAGCCAGGCCTTACTGAACATTTGTCTCAATGCTCGAGATGCCATGCCAGATGGTGGTAAGATAACGATCTCAGCGAGAAGAGTAGAGGGTGAAGTGGTCAAGAAGCATTTCAAGAAAGCGCGAAACCTGGAGTATGTCAGGATCGATATCAGTGATACAGGCATCGGTATGGATAGAGAGACCCTGAAGCGAATCTATGAGCCTTTTTTCACCACGAAGGGGTCACAGAAGGGGACAGGTCTAGGAATGCCGGTAGTTAAGGGGATAATAGAAGCACATCAGGGCTATGTCGATGTTCGAAGCAGTCACGGAAAGGGGACAGTCTGCCATATCTATTTGCCCAGGGTTCAGGATGAGGTGAAAAATAGTGATAGTAAGAAACCTGAGAAATTTCTGACCCAGAAGAGAGATACTATTCTCCTGATCGAGGATGAGATCGATCTGCTGGAATGCCTGAAAGAACTACTGGAGATGGAGGGTTATAATACCCTTACTGCCAATAACGGTAGAATCGGCCTCGAGTTATATAGAGCGAATAAGGATGAGATCTCGCTGGTCTTTTCTGATATGGGCTTGCCCGGCCTGGACGGTGAAGAAGTAATGAAACAGATCAGAAACATCAATCCGAAACAGAAATATATCTTAGCCAGCGGTTTTATCGAGATTGCCAAAAGTCCGCGGGTAAAACGGGACATTAATCTTAGATTTCTACAGAAACCATACAAGATGGACAGCATAATCGAGAGTGTAAAGGAAATGCTCAATAAAAAAGGGTCTTAATGCCCGAGAGCGAGCAGGGTTTCAATTAATTCAGCCGGATCGCTAAATGAAGAGATAACGGTTTTCTGAAAACCTGTAAAGAGGATTACCTGTCCTGTATGACGGTTCTTTTTATCCATACCGAGCAACTTTTCACCTTTCTGCCGTATCCTGTCATGATATTTACTTTCGAGACTATTAGGGAGTTTCAGAAACTCTAACGGCTCAATAATCCTTCTCATCGTAGCCTTTGTTATCAATCCCCTTTTCAGGCTTAATTCTACCGCAGCCCTGATCCCGATTGCTACAGCAAGGCCATGGGGAATCTGATAATCGGTTGCCGATTCGATAAGATGAGCAAAGGTGTGTCCCAGATTGAGTTTTTGACGTACTCCACTATCTGTCAGATCCTGGCAGGAAAAATGATACTTACCGAGGATTGATTCCCTGATAATATCGGCAGTGATCTCAGAGCTATCCTTCATTATCAGGCCATAGAGTTTTGTTGAATAGAGTAGTGCTATCTTAATACATTCAGCCCAGCCGTTTTTGATTTCGACTTCCGGCAAGCTGTATAGAAACTGTGGAGCGATAAATATAGAATCGGCCGGGTAAAAGCTGCCGAGTATATTCTTGTAGTTCTGATAGTTAATTCCTGTCTTGCCCCCGACAGCAGCATCAATCATAGCGAGAAAAGTAGTGGGAATCAAAGTCAAGTAACACCCTCTTTTATAGATAGAAGCAGCGAAAGCTGTTATGTCGAGGGTTATTCCGCCACCAATTGCTACGATATTATCATTTCTCGTTACTCGATGCAGGATAAAGAAATCAATAATCGAACGAAGTGTTGAACAATCTTTGTTTGCTTCTTTCGCCTGCAGGAGCAGAAAAGGAGAAGGGTTCTCTGCGCCATTTTCTGCGAGAAGAGCCTTAATCATTCTCTCATAGAGTCTGAAAAGGTTTCGGTCGATAATAAAAACTGACTTTTTCCGCTCATTCAGCACGGAGTTAAGCTCTTCCGGAGAGATGAACAAGATCGTGGACGAGTGGGCGGATGACGTGAAATCGAGTGTTAGGGATGTATCAATATCGGGCAAGATGTTCTCTTTCCTTAAGTATATCAGGGTTCACGTTATGATCCTGCTCTGAAGTCATCTTTACCTGATCAGAGTTATTGTTCCTCGCGACGTTTCACCCTGATCGGAGGAGACAACATAGTAATATATCCCGCTTCCGCATTTCTTGCCATCACTGTTTTTCCCATCCCAGGAGAATTTGAAGAACCTGTCCTCTTCGAGAATAATAATGAGTTCGCCGCTTACGCTGTAGATCCGGCATTTGTTCTTACCCTGAGGCATAATCGTATCGTCGTTGTTGGCGATTACCAGTGTCTCTCCCTGGTCAGGTTTGAACGGGTTGGGATAGACAATCGTACTGTCGAGTGCAAAATCCTCTCCCTTGTAGAGTCGTCCGATTTCTACAGAATGGAGACCCTCGTCACTCCCGATATAGAGACTGCCCGAATATGGATCATGTGCCAGAGCGGTTATGTTGTTGGAGAGGATTGGAGAATTCTCTCTGTTATAGATAGAATACCGGTCTGTCTCGAGATTATACAGGGTCAGACCATTAGTCTCGGTTCCTATCCAGATGCGGTTGAAAGGATCACAGAAGATTGCAGTTGGAAAGGTAGGAGCTGCTCCATAGAGCCGTTCCTCATCGACAAAATAACGACGGTCTGTTACCCACTGACTACCACTCCAGAGTTCACGCTTGATGCTCGTTCCATACCGATACCATCTCTCAGTATTGGTTTCGAACATGAAGAGTCCGCTCTCAGCTGCAATCCAGACTTCTTCTCCAAAATGGGTTTTTCGTGAATCAATATCGTAGATATAAGTATCATCTAATTGAGCGAATGGTGGCTTACGCCAGTGCTGGCCGGATGGAAAAGACTGTGGGAAGGAGGGGTCATCCCAGTATCTGATACCTGAATAACGGGCACCAAAGAATGCTCTGTTGTCGGTGATATGGATCTTGATGACGTCTGATACTCCGGGATATTGGGGGTCGTAAAGGTGAAAAGAGGCGAGGGAGGGAACGTTGTTCTCTTCTTCGATAGCATCAATATCGAAGATGAACATACCTCCTGTATAATTGGAGACCCAGATATTCCCCTCTTTATCGGTTACAATCTCTCCGATCTCTCCGACTGCAATGCCGTTATCTCTGTTCAACTGATACCAGCGGTCTTGATATTCGTCATATATCGAGATACCACCACCCCAGCCGCCAAACCATTTACGGCCTTTCCCATCAACTGCGGTGCGAAAGATACGGTTGTTGGTCAGGGGTGTCTCTTCTGCCCTGAAGTTTATCCAGTCAAAACCGTCGAAACCTGATATACCTCGGGTTCCTTTGCGGTTGATATCACCGCCAATATAGCCGTTTGCTATCCAGGCTGTCCCATTGCTGTCGATGCTGATATCGACGATATTATTAGCTACTATACAGTTTGGACGTCTGTTATGCCAGTATTCATTCTCGAGAAAGAAAAAGCCTAGATCCCAGGAATAGGCATAAATCCTGCCATCGATCTCTTTGAATCCCTTGATGGCAGAGGTTGAGAGGCCGCTATCCCCCTTCAGCCAGGTAGTGATCTCACCGTCGGGTGAGATCTTCAAGACGGAGTAGATACTGGGGTCATCTTCCGGTTCCTGCTCTTCTGGATTGAATGGAGGATAATCGATATAGAGAACAGATTCGTTCCAGATTCCGTAGGAAAACCAGATATTCGTTTCGGAGTCGATACATGCTGTTAGAATCTCTCCCGAAACGAGGTCGGGATATTGAAGAATGTCAATACCATAACGAATCCACTCAGATGGATCGTTGATATCATTGATCCTGATCAGGCCGTTTCTGGTTGCAACAGCATAACTGCCGTTGCTGAAAGAGAGACTGTTGATGCGGTTATCGGTTAAAGGGGAATTTCCGGTATGAAAATGCTGCCAGGCATTGATATCGAACATCTGAGAGGTAGGAACAACAGCAAGTCCGCTATCCGTGCCACACATGAGATATCCGTCGTCAGTTAGGACAAGAGAAGATACACGATTGGATGGGAGCCCGTTATGGTTTGCATAGTGGCCGATCGGTAAAGGGTAGGGAAAAACCTCTACATCTTTGAACACCGTCAAGCCCTGATCTGTTGCCGCATAGATGAGCGAATCACTGTTCACGATAGCATTGATCTTGTTGTCTGCCAGTCCGATAATATCGTTGAGCGGGACCAGAAAGTTATCGTTCTGAAGCCTGTTAATACCGGTTTTAAAGGTCCCGAGCAACAAGGTTTCCGTATTCTCCTGATAGGCGATTGACCTGATATCCAGATCCTGAAGCCCATCAACGGTCGTGTATTCTCTAACGAAACTCTGTGTCGCCATATCATACACGTTCAATCCACCCCAGGTGGCCAGATAGATCTTATCTTCGGTCTCGACCATATCATAGATATGGGTCGTATTTGTGTACTGCTGCCAGTTTCGCATCGCTGACAGGTTGACCAGTAATAGTGATGTGAGCAGTAAGCTCAATATTATCCTATTCATTTTAATAGCTCCTTTTTTGCTATTATGTATAGAATGACAAAAACAATAATTGCCAGGCAGATAAGAATTGTAAAGAGAATATTTTTATCGGCGAATGAAAATCCGATAGCAATCAGGCCGAACATGAAGGTAATGAAGTAAAAAATGAAATTGATAGTCCGGGGAGCAAGTCCGAGTCTGAGCAGCTTATGATGAAGGTGATGATGATCCCGGGTGAAGATACCTTTACGGTATTTGAGTCTTCTCAGGACGGCCAGCAGTGTATCGGCCAGTGGAATAAACATTACCAGGATCGGAGCGAGTAGTGTCATTGCTGTTATTCCTTTATACTGAGCACTTCCAGCTATAGAGATCGCTGCAATGAAGAATCCGATGAACTGGCTGCCTGTATCTCCGAGGAATATCTTTGCCGGGGGAAAATTATAGAAAAGAAAACCGAGGCTGGCAGCGAAGAGGAAGATAGAGAGGGTAAAGAGGTATGTATTCTGGAAGCGATATCCGATCAGGATAAGGACAGCAGAGACGATAACTGCAATCCCCGTAGCCAATCCGTCGATTCCATCGATCAGATTAAAGGCGTTAATAATCAAGAGAAACCAGAGCAAAGTTACCGGAAATGAGAGATAACCCAGAACAAGGGCATCGTTCCAGGGGTTGGTAAGCAGCTCTATCCGGAAGCCGCCCCAGAACATAAAAATAGCAATAACGATCTGAAAGAAGAGTTTCCAGACAGCCGAGAGGTGGTATTTATCATCGAAAAAACCGGCAATTAGTATACCGAACGAACCGACGAGCAGGGGTATCAGGCTCGGGAAATCTGCAGCATATCCGGTCAGCTGGAGAACGACCATTCCGGCCATAACCGGCAGAGCGAGAGAAAAACCGCCACAGATCGGCCTTACCACTTTATGGGTAGAATTCTTTGAAGGATAATCGAGCAGCCTAAATTTACCTGATACTCTGATATTGATCGGAACGAGAAGCACTGTAGCAAGAAATATCAGAACTGTATATGCAACTGCTGAGAATACACCGATATCCATTATCGCGGTTCCCCTTTGTACCGATTATTGAGCTTTTTCTTTACTAAAGGCATCATACAACTCTTCATACCTCCGGACGAAGTTAGTCAAACCAAACTCAGTCCGGGATCTGGTCAATCCATTTTGACTCCATCTCTCCAGCTCTCTCTTACGGTAAGGTAATTTTGAGAGGATCTGACGCAAACGGACATGGTCATCGAGTTGAACAAGGATACCGTTCTCATTCCTGATCAACTCATTATTACCCTTAATATCGGAGGCGACAACAGGCAGGCCGTAGCTCATTGCCTCGAGAATCGAGATCGATAAACCTTCCCAGCAGGAATAGAGCAGAAAGACATCCATGTTCTGCAGCCAGTATTCGATATTATTCTGCCAGCCCGGCATCAAAATCTGCCTGTTCATTCCTGCCGAGGTTACCAGGTCGTAGCAATTGTCCCAGAGCTCTCCATCTCCGATAAAGACGAATTTTATCTTCGGGTTGGTTCGGCAGACCGAGATCGCAACTTCAGTCGTATTGAGAATATTCTTCGCCCGGGTGAACCGGGCAACAGAGCCGATGACAAAAAAATCCATCAGTTCCGGATTACTCTTCGGGGGATTTGTAACCCCTTTCAGTCCATATTGACGAGGTTCAATCTCCGGATTAACCGCGATTCCGTTGTAGATTGTGAGAAGTTTACCGGCTGGAAACAGCCTGTTTGTCAATACTAGTTCTCTCTCGTAATTATTGACGATTACCAGGTAGTTACAGAATCGGGCGGCAATGATTTCCAATATCAGGTAGAAGTAGCGGGCAATGGTCATTTGATGTTCATGAAAAGGGAAACCGTGGGCGGTGTGAATGATATTGGGAACACCTGAAATACGAGCAGCGATGCGGCCTAAAAAACCTGTCTTGGATGAGTGGGTATGCGCGATATCGAAGCGGTATTTCAGGCAGAGAAAGAGGATTTCGAAAAAGGCTATCAAATCCCATAGAGAGAGGTTACGTTTGAGCGTCTTAACTGGCAGGTAATGGTATCCTGAATCCTGCAACCTCTTTACCAGTGGACCTCCCGGTCGACAGATAACGAATATCTCGTATTTATCTCTGTCAAGTGAGTCGAGCAGGAGCAGCATCATTTTCTGGACCCCGGAAAGGAGTGGCAGCAGCTGTATGTGGAGTAGTCTAACCTTCTTCATATTAATCCGTTTTTATGGTTTGTAAAAGAGAGTCTAATCTCTTCACCTGGTTCTCTCTGGAGAACTCCCGGAGATGGGAATTGTTACTCATTCCTTCCAGGGGAGAAGGTGAAACCCAGCAGCTTTTACTATTCTGATATGCTCTGATTACAAGTTCAGCTATCTTCTCTATCTTCTCCATAGGGCAGATATAGTGCTTTCCTACTTTCTGCAAAATTCCGGCAATCTCCGATTGAGGTGGGATCATAGCAAGGATCGGTTTGCTACTTCTCATATATTCGAATACTTTGCTGGTCAGGATACCGTTTCCACCTTTTGTGGAGAGGAGGAGCAACAGAATATCGCTCATCATCATCTCTCTGATAACTTCTCGATGTGGAAGGTTCGGAATTATAGTGAGATGAGAAGAGAGTTCATTATCAGAGAGAAGATTCAGCATATCTTTGTGGTAATTACCGATGAATCTGATCTGTAGATCTGCTGGTAACTCGTCCTTATTCTTCAGAAACTTGAGGGCTTTCATCAGATAGAGTGGTGTTATAGGTGGATAAAGACTGCCTGTATATGTGAAAATGACCTCTTTCTCTGCCGGGAAAGGCTCCTGGGAGAGTTTCGCCGGAAAATCTTCATCGTCGTAACCATTATAGATGACTGCAATCCGATCCTTCTCTGTTTCGCAAAATCCAGCTAACAGTTCTTCACGCATGATCCTCCCTGCTGTGATGATGAGAGAGGCATTCTGCAGAAGCTTCGCTTCCTGTGCTTCAGTCCGACGACGATGGGATCTGGTCAAAAAACTCGCCTGAGGATGCAGTGTCCAGTGATCTCTGTAATCGATGACGAGCGGGATATGCGAAAACTGGCTCAATTTATAACCCACCATTCCAGCGGTAGCGGGACCTATACTGGCCATGATAAGATCATAACGCCTGCTCCTGAGTAATTTCTTACCCTGCCGGCAGGCAAAGGGAAACCAGCCAATCTTTTCGTCGGGGATGAGGACTTGTTTGAGAAACTGTCGTAGTGAGTCGGGTATAGAGAAATATACACGGCTCTTTTCGGGTAATGGTTTTTTCTCTTTTCTGCTTCGTCTGAACAGGGATGCAATCTTTCTCAGATAGAAGAGTAATGATATTACTTCCAGAGAGCCGGTTCTGAAAACTCTGCTGGCCTGGCACTCTTTCTCCAGTTCATAATCGAGAGAATGATAGACGATATTCTTTACACTGATGACATCTATATCCCACCCTTTACGGCGAAGATACTTGACCGTCTTTCCGAGCCGGATAGAAGCAGGCCCTCCGAGTGGAGGATAATAGTAGGCTATTAGTAAGATTCTCTTCACAGGGATACCTTCGGAACTCACTCTTCCTTTTTCCATAAACCTCCCTGCACTCTCTTTCTCATTAATGATCAAATCGGGCTTGCAGGGTTTAATCCTCATCTATATTGAGGTAGATCTGTTCATCTTGAGGAAGCGACAGGGTTATTGTATCTCCCTGTTTGATATCTCTGAGAGTAACCTGTTTGCCTCTGATTTCACCTTTGCCACCCATGATCTTCTTTACGGTTCTATTACCCCAGATCGTGAGAGTTAGACTCTCTATAGCCTCCGGAGAGTGAACATGAATCTCATCTAAACCGATTTTGATCTCGACCCGGGAACGGGCATTCCACCATTCGGTAATCTCGGCGTATGTTCCGGTAAAGCCGTTACTCTGAGAGAGGAGACGAAGTGTAAAATCTAGCAACTGGGCATTATAGCGAATATCGTTGATTTGCGACATTGAGAAATCAAGGGTTATCAGTCCGTTTGTCTTCTGAACATTAGCTATTAGATTCTTTATCAGAGTTTGTGCCCGTTCTTTAGAGATAACGGTATGCTTGCTAAGTCTGAGAATTTTATCAGAGAAAGAGAGGGGTAGTTCCAGATTCTTTATTTTCTTCTCAGGATGGTATAATCGATAGGGATAAGCTATGCCGTGCCTGAAACCGCACTGTTCCTGCAGAGCTTTACTGGAGTCATAAATAATATCCAGATTGTTATGAAGTTCCGTCGTTCCGGGCATTTCATACTGAAAATGGTTCTGTCGTATTCCCTTGATCTTCTGGCCTATTACACCTGACAGTTTGCTGACATGCTGAGCTGAATCTCTGCTTCTGTGTGAATTATAAGGAGCGAGAAGGGCAATTTCGTTTTTCTCTTCCCTGATCTGGCTTAGTTCACTCTGCAGGTCCGGGTCTTTCAACGAATAATCTGTATCAAAATGGTGCGTTTTCCTGTCTGTTCCCCCAACAAAATAAGTTGATCTGACCCCATGTTCTTTGACGATCTCTCTGATCTCTTCGAAATTCCAGTAAACCTCATAATTGGTGATCAGATAGTTAATCTTCTCTTTCAAGTTCTGAAAGAAGGTTCCCCATTTTAAAATGATCAGTAATTTCAGGTCAGTAAAAAATGAAGTTATCAGATTGCCGATACGCCATTTCTGGAGGAAATCGATATTGTGAGAGAGGGCATAGGCATACTCTTCTCCATTCGGCCAGGCCTCTTTCTTGACCAGAAAAACCGATTGATTGACTGTAATAGCTTCCTGAAGGAAATTATCTATCATCCAGATAAGAGCGTTTACATAGGGGAAATGCTTGTAACCGATGAGTGGTAAACTACTGTCCGGGATATTGCCGTGCATGTCTTTAGGAATTCCCGTCGATTCCTCATAAGCCGAGAGGTGAAAAAAGATATTACCGATGATATCGAAATTAAACTGGCCCCAAAAGATGTCATTCACTTTATATGTTATCAAGGGGTATTGAAACTCTTTACTGGAAAGAACAGGAATAATGCTATGCAGTTTTATCTCATGGAGTTTGTTGTTGATCTCTTCCCGACTGATCCGGCCGGTGGTAAGAAGATCGGTATCAGCCTTGATGAAAAAGACTGTCGGATTGCTGGTAAACTGGTTTTTCTCTTCAGTAGAAGGTTCTAACAATCCATAAAAAAAGATGACCTCGTTTTTCTTCAGTTCACCGATACGGTTGATGAACCTGTAAGAAAGCCCCAGGGTATCAAAAATAAAACTGAAAGTGTATTTAATGAGCTCAGCAAATCTCTCTAATTTGCGGTCTATCATTATTGCAATCATCTCTTATCTGACTCCCCTGAATATTGACGACATTTATAGCCAACCCCTGTTCTTTGTCAATCGAATGTCTCGCTGAACAGTAAAAACAGAGAAACGTGTCTTAGCATATGCTTTTATTTTATTTACTCTTGACTGATAACGATGAAAAAATATTTAGTATTCTCTGATTAATACTCTAAAAACTCTGATTATTAGGGGGACTGCTTGATTAAGCTGAATATCGAAAAGTCGAAAATTTCTAAGGCTAGAGAGTATGCTCGAGAGATCGTCACGTCTTTCAGAGAGCTGATGGAGAACCAGAGTTCTGTAACAATAGAGCGAACTGTAGCCCGGTTTATGGGAATCGATGGTGCTCTGGAGAATGGTGAACCCTTACCGAACGTTCTGGTCGAACATTTAAAGCGAAAAGATGTTCTCGACAGAGGAGTTGCTTACTGGGTAGCAAATGGAATGGTTGCAGAAAATATTACCGCTCAGGAGCTTGCGGAAAGAGTAGCAGCTGGAGAACTGGATCTGACAACCATAGCACCGCAACCGGCAGATATCGTCTTGCAGAAACTCGACGAGATTACTACTGCCCTACTGGAGAAAATCAAGAGACAGAGAGATTATCGAGAAGAGTCATATAAGCGTTTCGGGGAAAGGAATCGACCGGCGATATATGTTATCGTGGCAACTGGAAACATCTTTGAGGATGTAGTCCAGGCTAAAGCGGCAATTCATCAGGGTGCTGATATTATTGCCGTTATTCGCTCCACAGCTCAGTCACTCCTGGATTATGTCCCTTATGGTGCCACGACTACCGGATTCGGGGGGACCTATGCAACACAGGAGAACTTCCGTATTATGCGTAAAGCTCTTGATGAGGTTGGTGAAAAGGTCGGGAGATATATATCCCTGACCAATTACGCGTCAGGACTCTGTATGCCAGAGATAGCAGCTATGGGTGCTCTGGAACGACTCGATATCATGCTCAACGATGCTATGTATGGAATTCTCTTTCGTGATATCAATATGCGAAGAACCTTTCTTGATCAGTATTTTTCTCGTATGATAAATGCCTATGCCGGAATTGAGATTCAAACTGGTGAGGATAACTATCTGACTACCTCCGATGCGATCGAAAGTGCATTTACAGTTACCGCCTCGCAGTTGATAAACGAACAGTTTGCCATCATGTCGGGTATCAAACCCGATAAGATGGGGCTCGGCCATGCCTTCGAGATAGATCCTGAGATTGAGAATTCTGTTTTATATGAAATTGCTCATGCACTCCTGTCGCGAACTCTCTTTCCAGATGCTCCGATCAAATATATGCCACCGACCCGTTTCGTCACAGGTAATATCTTCCAGGCATACCTGATGAATGGTATGTTCAATTTCGTTTCTCAGATAACGGGACAGGGTGTTCAACTTCTCGGTATGATGACTGAAGCGATTCATACCCCTCATATGGTTGACAGAGCACTGGCCATCGATAATGCCCGGTATGTTTTCAAAGGGGTAAGGAATTTTGCGGACGAGTTCATCCTGAGAGAAGACGGGTTCATCAATAAGAGGGCGAATCGCGTACTCGATGCAGCGATAGATTTCCTGGCCGAGGTGAAAGATATCGGTCTTATGAAAGCGCTGGAGAAAGGTGCATTCGCCAATATCAAGCGGAGTGAATTCGAAGGGAGGGGAATAGACGGTGTATTCCTGAAATCAGATGATTATATAAATCCCTTTATGGACAGGATGAAAGTAGAACTGGAATCTCAGAGCTGAGAGGATTGCGAGGTATTTATGAAAGAAAATATTGAACAGGATATTGTAAAGAATAGTCTGATCAAACCTTATGGTGATACTCTGGACGATGGTAGAATACAGGTATCCTTTGCTCTGCCGGCACCGGCAAATGAAAAAGGTAAAGAGGCAGCCAGGCTGATACTGAAACAGATGGGACTCGATGAGATCGAAATATGCCATATGAGAGATCTTTCTGATGGTTTTGCCCATTTCATCGCCTATGTAACTTGCAATGCTGCTGTCGATCTGGATAGCATAAAGGTAAGAACCGTTGAAGTACCTTCGCTCGGTATGGAAGAAATAGATGAATATGTTGATGATCAGATAGGACGGGAACTGGTAGTAGTCGGGGCATGTATCGAATCAGATGCCCATACCGTTGGTATTGATGCTATAATGAACATGAAAGGCTTCAGTGGACATTACGGGCTTGAGAGATATCGAAACTTCAAAGCGATAAATATGGGTGCTCAGGTTGCTATTGAGGATCTTTTAAAGCGGGCTATGGAGGAGAATGCCGACGCTGTTCTCGTTTCTCAGGTAGTAACCCAGAAGAATATTCATATTCAGAATTTAACCAGATTAATAGAATTAGCAGAAGCTGAAGGGATCAGGAATAAGATGCTTTTTATCTGCGGAGGGCCGCGAATCAGTCATGAACTGGCTATCGAATTGGGCTACGATGCCGGATTCGGTTCCGGTACCTTTGCTAACGATGTTGCATTCTTCATTGCCAGACAGATTGCAGAAAATCCCGAATCCCCGATTAAGGAGGTATAGTTAATGCCAGAGATAATAACCGCTAAAGAAGCGGCAGAAATGATCAAACCGAATAACAGTGTAATGTTTGGCGGGTTTCTTGCCGTTGGTTGCCCCGAGAATCTTGTCGATGCTCTGAAAGATCTTGGGACTTGCTGTATTGATATGATCGTCATCTCTACCGATTTTGAAGATAAGGGTGTCGGTTTGCTCGTAGCGAATAAGCAGGTATCAAGAGTTCAGGCTTCCCATATTGGCACAAATCGGGCCAGTCAGGCTTTGATGAGTAGTGGCGAGATGGAGGTTGTACTCATACCACAGGGTACACTGATGGAGAGAATCAGGTCGGCAGGTGCTGGACTCGGTGGGGTACTTACACCAACCGGACTCGGGACTGTTGTGGCTGAAGGGAAACAGATACTGAGAGTACAGGGTAAAGACTATATCCTGGAAGAACCTATATCAGCAGATTTTGCTTTTATTAGGGGAGCTAAAGCAGATAAATATGGTAATCTCATCTATGATAAAACAGCCCGGAACGCAAATCCGATGATGGCTACCGCTGCCAGAACAACCGTCGCAGAAGTAGATAAAATCGTCGAGGTAGGAGAGATCCCGGCTGAAGATGTCGTTACTCCGGGAGTCTTTGTGGATTATCTGGTTGTTCACGAAGAGAAGTAATAATTGGAAAATCTTTTACAGGACGAATGTTAAGGAGCAATAGAAATGGATAAAGAAGCAAGAAGAAAACTCATAGGAAAGAGGATAGCCCTGGAGTTAAAGGATGGAGATTTCGTTAACCTGGGGATCGGGCTTCCTACGGAAGTGGCAAATCATATCCCGCCGGGGATCAAGGTCTTCTTCCAGAGTGAAAATGGGATTATGGGGGTCGGTCCGGCTCCAGAACCCGGGAAGGAAGATAAAAATCTGATCAATGCCGGGGGAGGATATATCACAGCTATCCCGGGTGCCTCATATTTCGACAGCTGCCTCAGCTTCTCTATTATCAGGGGTGGACATATTGACATGACTGTACTGGGTGCTCTTCAGGTCGATCAGGAGGGTAATCTCGCCAACTGGATGATACCGGGAAAACTTGTCCCCGGTATGGGGGGAGCAATGGATCTGGTAACTGGTGCCCGAAAGGTAGTAATTGCTATGGAACACTGCGACAAACATGGTAATTGCAAAATATTGAAGAAATGTACTCTCCCACTGACTGCCAAAAATAAGGTCAATCTGATCGTTACAGAAAAAGCAGTGATGGAGGTCACCTCTCAGGGACTGGTCTTGAGAGAGATTGTCGAGGGAACAACCGTGGAAGAGATTGTCAAGGTTACCGAGGCAACTCTTACAATCCCGGAAAACGTCGGGACTTTCAAACTCTGAACATCAGATTTCCTATTGGAATAGTGTTCTCGATGATTCTCATCGTTCTCGGTGGAGTAGAGAAGAGTTTTGTAATAATGAGATCCGAAATAAAAGGTAGAATGTAATATGAATCTTCAGGATATGATTTTTAACCTGCAGAAATACTGGTCCGAAAATGGTTGTAATATCCTGCAACCTTATGATATGGAGATGGGTGCTGCTACTTTCCATCCCGCAACATTTTTCGGAGCTTTACGAAGTACCCCATTTGCTGTTGCTTACGTGCAACCATGTCGAAGGCCAAAGGATGGCAGATATGGACAGAACCCCAACCGATATCAGCACTATTACCAGTTCCAGGTTCTGATCAAGCCCTCTCCAGAGAATATCAGAGAACTCTATCTGGGAAGTCTGGAAGCTCTCGGTATTGAGTTGATCAAACATGATATTCGCTTCATTGAAGATGATTGGGAATCACCTACCCTCGGTGCAAGAGGCCTGGGCTGGGAGGTCTGGCTCGATGGGATGGAGATCACTCAGTTCACTTACTTCCAGCAGGTTGGCGGGATTGAAGTCTTTCCGGCCAATGTCGAATTAGCTTATGGGTTGGAGAGAATAGCCCTCTATATTCAGAGAGTAGATGATATTAAAGATATCAGGTGGAACGAAACTACTGCATATGGTGATATCTTTTTCGATAAAGAAGTTGAATTTTCTCACTTCAATTTTCGAGACCTGCCGATAGACTCCTGTTTCCAGGCGTTCGAAGATTACGAGAAACAGGCTAAGGGATTGATTGACAGGAAGTTGCCATATCCAGCTTATGATTATATCATGAAGAGTTCA
>Ga0079223_10000028_pt1 | contig 41087 bp, 52 predicted proteins | sample Stecom2011_FD_75072 | JGI IMG/M metagenome (GOLD analysis project Ga0079223, IMG submission 75072) | Agricultural soil microbial communities from Utah to study Nitrogen management - Steer compost 2011 | ecosystem: Environmental > Terrestrial > Soil > Agricultural land | place: USA: Utah...
CTTATTAGGTATAGACGAAGATTTCATTATTTATGGTGAAGGGTATGGTGGAAAATGTCAAAGAATGTCAGCTACTTATGGAAAAGAATTGAAGTTTGTTGCTTTTGATGTATTTGTAGGTGGTAGGTTTTTGAATGTACCTGATGCAGAGAGGATTGTTAAATTTTTAGGATTGGAGTTTGTAGATTATGTAAAAACTACTACAGACATTGAATCGCTAGACAAAGAAAAAACAAAACACTCTATTCAGGCGATTAGGAATGGACTTGGAGAGGGTAAAGAGAGAGAAGGGATTGTTATTAGACCATTAGTTGAGTCTTTGGATAGATTTGGAAAAAGACTTATAGTAAAACATAAGAACGATTCTTTCAGAGAGACAAGGACACCAAGGTTCACTACCGAACAATTGAAGGTGTTTGAGGATGCTAAAGAGATTGCTGAGGAGTGGGTAACTCAAATGCGTCTTGAACATATTTTAGATAAGATGCCAAAAGATTTGGAGATGAGGGATATTCCAACAATTCAAAACAAAATGTTAGAGGATGTTTATCTAGAAGCAGAAGGTGAAATTGTTCATTCCAGAGAAGCAACAAAAGCGATAAAAAACAAAACAGCAAACTTGTTTAAAGAATATATTAAAAAGGGATTAAACAATTAATATTAATGGAAGGATAAAAATATGAAAAATATATCTAGTTTACCATTTTTCATAATGCTTTTTTATAATACATTAGTAGGATTACAAATAGTTAAGATGGAATATTTATACCTATCTGCGATTGGTTTCTCCTATTTTGTTATTTTTCAGTTTTTGTTTTTTGAGATGTGTTTACAAACCAAAGATGGTTTAATTGATAAGATTGGAGAGTCATTAAACAAGACAGCGATATATGGTTATCCCTCAGCGGTTGTTGTTATTATTTCATATTATTTAGTACTACATTTAAGTTTAGTTGATTGTAGTGGGTTGCATATATTCTTAAAATATGTAATATTGGGTTCGCTTCCCTTTTATATATTAACTAGTATGATGGTTTTAATGATTCCAGACAAGGATTAAATAATTTTAAGGAGTTTTCATGGGTTTTGATTTTATAATTACAAATCCTCCGTATAATAAGACTTTATATTTAGATATTTTGGAGTATTTGATAAAGAATGATAAGAATTGTGAGATAGTAAGTGTGAATCCCAGTCAGCATTTGACTGATGTGTTGGCGTCTCGTGGTTATAAGGTTGGGAGTACTTTTTCTAAATATGAAAACTCGGTTTATAGACACATTAAAGATGCCTTATATTTTGATACAGAAGAGTTTAACAGACGGTTTGATATTAATTACTCTGGCAATGGTGCGATATATTATATTATTCCAAATAAGACTTTTGAAAAGTATAAAACGGCATTTCAGGACATGAATAAGCATGGAGAGATTGTTTATTCTGTTTTGTCTAGAATTGTAAAAAAGGTTTTCGATGGTGATGTTGTATATAACCATTACAAACCATTTATATCTGGTAATTTAGTTGCGATGGGAGAGATAAACTCTGGGTATATTAGTGGTGAGTTGCTTTCTGATATTCACAAGCGTGTTTACTCCTCTAAGGATGAATTTTTGAAGAATTATAGAGGGTTGAATAAAGAGGACAAAATAGATACTCCAAGAAACTTCGTCTGCTTCAAAACTTTAAAAGAGGCACAAAATTTCATTGAGTTTTTAGATTCTGATTTTATCAAATTTTACACGCGAGGGATACAAATTGATGTCCATCCAATGTTTAAATTTATTCCTTTATTAGATATGAGTGAAAAGTGGTCAAACGAGAGATTATGTGAATATTATAATGTTTCTGAGGAAGAGTTTAAATTATGTTTAGAATGGTTTAAGAGTTAAAAAAGAGTTTTTTTATTATAATATTTGAACCAAATCATCCATTTGTCGTGGATGGTTTTTCACATTTGCTTCAATTCTACTCTAATTTCAAACACAGGGGCGACTTTTAGGGGATATAACACATGAAACCTATAAACATCAGCGAGTGAAATAAAAGGACTTAGCGAGGCACACAGGGCAAACTTGACAAAATTAAATTATATACTATATTTACAGTATACGAATTTTATCCCAAGGAGAATCAAGATGGATAATGAAAAACATCTAACAAATTCAAAACAAGTTAAAGGAACAGTTTTCACTATTATTGGTGTTCCTTTAAAAGTACTTAAAAAGGTAAAGGATATTTTACTTTATATAATATTAGCTTTATTATCGGTTGTGTGTACTCTTTTTGTGGGAATATATTATTTTGTTTTATTCTTACTTACATTACTCGCTTTAATTATTGTGGTTTTTTTATATTTGTTGTTTATTTAAAAGGAAAAACTATGAATGTTCAAACAGAGTTGTGGAATGCGTTTAATGATATAAAATTTGACGAGGAGAGTCATACTTACACGGATTCCAAGGGAACTAATTATACTTCTGCTACCAAGTGGAAGAATAGATTTCTTCCAAAGATAGATTGGGTGGCGATTGCAAAAGAGTCTGCAGAAAAGACGGGAGAGGATTATAGGGATGTTCAGAAGCGTTGGAAGCAGGCAGGTGATTATGCTTCCACTTTGGGAACTGAGGTACATTTATTCATGGAAAATTTATGGTTAAAAAAGAATTATAAATTTAATAACTCTTTAGATAAAAAGTTTCCAGAAATGCGTTCAGATTTTGAGTTTAGGAAGGAGCGATGTATAAAGATTTTCAATTCTTTAAAGAATTGTGTGGTACCGATAGCTACGGAGTTGGTTATAAATGATTCTGAGTTTGGGATTTGTGGTACTGTGGACTTTCTTGGATATAACCAAAACACGAAAGAGTTTTATATATTTGATTGGAAGACTAGTAAGAAATTTGAGACTGAGAGTTTTTTCAGTAAAGAACTTTTAGAACCTTTTACTCATTTGAGGAATGTTAATACTGTGGAGTATAGTTTACAGTTATCTTTGTATAAATATATTATAGAGAAACATACAAATATAAAAATAAGCAAATTAACATTATTTCAAATTCCAAATAAAGACTCTTGTTTTTCGAGTGTGCATGAATGTTTAGATTTGAGTAATGATATAAAAAGATATTTGGAGAATAACTCTTAAAGGTCTTATAAAAACTAACTATTAATAAAAAATAATACTATATTTTACTTAGTATGTTTTTTATAAAGAAGGTATAAAATGTCTTTAGAAAATTTTGTGGATTACAAGGAAGAGATTCCAGAAAAGGTATTATTGGTGGATACTAATAATTTAAGTATGCGGTGTTTGTTTGCGATAAAATATGACCCTACTGATATTGGGTTTGTGGATTACAAGCAAGCGTTTTTAACTACACTTCGGAGTTATATAAACCGTTTGAGACCTGATAAAATTATATTTTGTCAGGAGGGTTATGATAACTGGAGGCGTGATTACTTTCCAGATTACAAACAGCATCGTGAAAAAGATAGGAAGGCGAGTTATGTAAACTTTGACGAGTTTTTCAAAATGAATAATGTATTTATGGAGACCTTGGAGGAAATTTTCAAAAATGCTTTATTTTTAAGAATAAACAAACTTGAAGCGGATGACTTAATTGCTTTGATAACTAGATATAAGAAGTCTTGGGATATTACGATTGTGTCTACAGACCGAGACTTCCATCAGTTGTATAAATATCCAAATTTCAAACAGTTCAATCCTACAAAGAAGCAGTTTGTGGAAGTTTTGTCGCCTGAGATTGATTTATTAGTAAAGATTGTTATTGGTGACAAGGATGAGGCACCACAATTAAAAGCGAAGGTTGGGTTGAAGACTGCTGAGAGAATTATTCGTAATGGGGAATTGGAGCAGTGGTTAAAGAAGCACAATTTACAAGAGAAGTTTGATAGGAATAGGATATTAATTTCCTTTGACCAAATACCTGAGAAGTATCATCAGCGTGTTGTAGACGCTGTTGATAAATGGAAACAGGGAACCTTTGACGGTCGGAAGTTTTATGACTTAGTTATGAAAGATGGACTTGGAGGAACCTTTGAAAACATCAATGACTTTTGTGTTGATTTTTCTAGTGTTGGTCTTGGTTGTAAACAGAAGGAATGTTAGAATATCAATAAAACAGAATTATGTGAATGTGTTAAAAAAATTCACACGATTTTAATTAAAGTTTTTTATATTTTGTTTTAATAGAGGGTAGAAAATTAACAATTCAGTTATAAGGAAAAGAAATGAAAGGATATAATAAAGAAAAGTGTTTAGAATACATGTTCAATCTACAGGAGAACCTACAGAATTTATTAGGTGAGAAGCGTGGAATTCTATTACCCAGAGAGTGGGATGTTTTGGATAACACTGTTGTACCAATGGAAAAGTCTGTGGAAATTCATACAAAGATGTCTCGTGAGTCTGGGTATTACATGATGTCTACGGTTACGGAGTTATTTGAATTTTATGAAGCAATTCACTCTCAAAATACCAATGCTGAATATAGGAATTTGGATGATGCGAGGTTTGAATTAATTGATGCTTGGCATTTTTTGATTGCTCAGATGTTATATTTAAACATTCGACCTACGAAGACTTTAGATGAATATATGAAGCATGCATTTGTTGGTAATGAAGAATTTACCTTGAGCGGTTTAGTTGGTTCTTTAACAATAAGTCTTGGTGAGTTGTATCAGAATACTTCTTATAAACATTGGAAAACATACACAGAACCAAAGGAAGACAAAAAGGTTTTAACAGAGATTGCTGATAAAATATTTATGCAGTTTTGTAGATTGTATGTTCTTTTAGATATGACTGCTGAAGATGTTTGGAAGTTTTATTATATGAAGAACGAAGAGAATATTAAAAGACAAGCTAAAAATGGAATTTATGAAAAGTAAAAACAAACAATTAATCAATAAACAAATAAATGGAGAAATAATAAATGATTAAACAAATTAAACACGAACACAGTTTCATCTCTTTAATGACTGAGTTGGCAAACATTAATCCTCAGCTGATTTTCAATAATGTGGATGGTTTGGTTTCCACAAAAGCAATGGAGAATCAGGAGAAGAGTATTTGTTACTTTTTAAATGCTCCGATTGATTACTTTGGTTTTGAGAGTGAAAGTTTGGCAGTGATTGACTTCAAGCGGTTGGTGAGTTATTATAACACTTTTACCACAGCTGGAAAAACAGAAACTGAGGACTTACCTACTTTATCTGTGGAGTATAATAATGACAATGCTGTTATTATGTATATTAAATCTGATAAAACCAAGTCGAGTTTTAAGCATCGCTTGGCATCTGAGGATGTTATTGTTAAACCACGATTTAATAAAATCAAATTCAAGAGTGTTGATGCCAAGTTAGTTTTAACTGAAGACCAAGTTGTAGAGATTGACAAGATGATGCGTTTAACTTCTGCGGATAGAATTAAATGGGGTTATGAAGGTGACACTTGTAATTTGACTTTATTTAACACTCGTACCAATGATACTTGGGAGAATAAGTATCTTTTGTCTGAGGAGGCATCGAAGACTTTTGAGATGACTACAATGGCGAAGGGATTTGGTTTTCTTCCTACGGGAGGGTACAATATTGAAGTGAGTGTGGAGGGTATCATGTCTTTTGAGCAAAAAAGAGAAGATGATATTTCTTTAGTATTGTATATTGCAAAAACAGGAGGTTAATCGAATCTCGTTTCTCAAAGAAGGTGTATTTATACACCTTCTTATTTTTTATAAATATTTCATGAGGTGGACTATGACTTTTCTTGATGATGTTATGAAAGATAAATTAACTAAAGAGCAAATAGAAAAAATAAATAAAGAAGAGTATTTTCGTGAGGTTTATGATAAACTTCGAATTGTTGGATATGAGATTGAATTTATTTTTAATTATTTAAGTACAAACACAAAAGAAGAGGTTGAGAGTACCTTAAATGATTTAATAAATAAAGCGAGAAAGACTTTAGATGCCATTGATAGATATAATCGTGATGAGAATGGGTTTTTAATATAAATAAGACATCGATGCCGTTGTGGGGGTGTTATTTATGTTTAGGAAATTTTTAGAAGACCAGAAAGAAGAGATGTTAAAGCACAAGTGGATTGAGTCAGAGCATGCTGGGTGTGACTTGGGTGATGCTGTGATACTCGAGTGGATTAGGAAATATGCAAAAGAGTTCAGAGAATGTTGGGAATCTAAGTTTGGAAAACTGAAGTGAGGTTAAAATTTTGTTAAGTAATAATATTGGAGAGTTTCTTCCCAAAGAGGATTCTTTTGAGAATTTTTCACATGAATATTATATAAGTAGTATTCGAGAGTTTGCTAAGAGTGTTGGGATGCGTTTACAGGAACCTGACACTGCTTGTAGAAGGTGTAATGGTCGTGGTTATATTTTGAGGAGGCGTTCTCCGTTAAAAACTTTAACTACACCTGATGGAATTATTAAAACCGATGAATTTGGTAAATCTTTATATGAGATGGAACCTTTAATTTGTAGTTGTATAGTTGTCAAAGATTCTTCTGACAAAATAGATATTGGAGAATTTGAGACAAAACCACTAAATAGAAAAGAGAGAAGGGTTAGGAAATAATGATATTTCCTAATGGAATTTTAGAATAATTTATTAAATTTTAATCGAACAATAATTTAGGAGTTGATATTTATGGCAAAGAAAGAAATGAGTTCTCTATGGGTTGAGAAGTTCAGACCAAGAAAAATAAAAGATATGATTTTACCAAAAGAGTTTATTACTTTTTTCAATAAAATTGTTGAGAGTGGTGAGGTTCCAAACTTATTATTAAGTTCTCCCACCCCTGGAACTGGTAAAACTAGTATTGCCAAGGCGATAGTGAATGATTTAGGTTCGGAGTATTTATATATTAATGCGTCGAGTGAGAATAGTATTGATGTTATAAGGAATCAGATTGCTGGTTTTGCACAAACAATGAGTTTCACCACAGGGAAGAAAGTTGTTATATTGGATGAGGCGGATGGATTGACTCCTCAGTTTCAAAATGCTCTTCGTGCTTACATGGAAGAGTTTGAGAAGAATTGTAGGTTTATTTTAACTTGTAATTATATTCACAAAATTATTCCAGCGTTGAAGCAAGGTCGAACTATGGTTTTTGATTTTAACATGTCAAAATATAGAGATGAATTAACTTCTAAAATAACCTTTCGAGTTGAGAATATATTAAAATTTGAAGAGATAGAATTCACCGAGGGAGTTGTTGCTCGTTTAGTTGAGCGTTTATTTCCAAGTATAAGAACGGTGATAGCTACGGTTCAGCAATATGTTCAGACTCATGGTGTTTTAGATGATGGTGTAATTCATGAGGTTACCACGGATTCTACTATTGCGGACTTCTTATTGGATAAAAAACCAAATGTAACTGGTGCAAGAAATTATATAGAGCAGAAGGGAATGAGTTACACAGATGTTTTTAGAAATTTAATGGATACTTTTGTGGAGCGTTGTGCTCAGAAAGCACCTGCGATAATGACACTTGCTGATTATGAATATAGGTGTGCTTTTAGTGCAGACCCCTCCTTACAAATTGCTTCTTGTTTAATTGAGTTGTTAAAATATAGGAAGTAAGACCTTGAAGAAGATTAATTTTGAAACTTTCATGTTGGAGTATAAACATGGTTTGTATATATTTTCTGGAGATGCTTGTCAGTTGTGTAAAGACTATGAGGAGAGTTTAAATTATATAAAATCGCCTTATTTGGTGTCTGTGGAGGTTGTGACTGATGAGGAGATTCAGATATTAGAATCTTTAACAAACCGAAGTGTGTTTCCAATGAGTGTAGGTTACAAAGATAATAAACTTGAATTTGTTAGAATTGGATTTGAGAAAGACTTACAGATGTCTGAGGTGTTACTTCCGTTTTTAGAATCGTTTCCAAATATTCCTCTTACTCAGGAGGAGATAGAGCGTCGTATTTCTGAATCAAAAAAGACATGTAAGATTGTTTTTTATATATTTTCTGAGGATATTGAGTTTGAGGATAAGATGTCTTGGTATCACAAAAAATGTTTTAATTTTAATGAATTACCAATATTAGTTTCGTCTACTGGTGTTGACTTAGAAATGGAAGAGCAACGTCTGAAGTTGTTTGATGATGAGATGGGTGGTAGGGAGTTAATTGTTTTTTCAAATTCTGATGGTATTATTGATGTTGGTGACTTTGAGAGAATGTTTATTAAAGCATGGATGGATAAAAACACCAGTGGAAATTCTTTTGAAATTCGGAATATAAATCTTTTATCCCGATAAATTTCGGAATAAAATTAAATTATAAAGAGGAAATATGTTTGGAGAAGAGACACAAAAGGTTACAGAGGAAGAGAAAGTTAAGTCAGTTGGGTTGTTTGATATCCTTGGGATGATTGAAGGTGAAAAAATAGAATGGAAGTTATTACCAGCTGAGTTTCACAAGGCATACTCACAGTTCATGGTTAATCGTTTTATATCCAGCAAGGATGTTTATGTTAATATAGCTGAGAAACTCTCCACGATGCGTATAAGTGATGAACACCATTACACTATTGTTTGTGCTGTGGTTATGGGTAATCGCAAACATTATTTTAATTATAAATCTTATAAAAAGGAAAAGGTGTCAAAGGAAGAAGGATTATTAATATTTGCTCTTTCGAAGGAATATGAGATAGGAAAACGGGAAGCAAAAACTTATATAAATACAATAAGTACTGAGGAAAGAAATAGACTATTATTAAAATGGAAGGATTTATATGATTTGGAGAAACAATGAAAAAATTTAGAGATTTTGTAATGACTGAGGCAAGGATAAGTTCTGGTAATTTGAGTTCTGCTTCTCAGAAAATTGTAAATTATTTGTCAAAAAAGATGAATCTTGAGTATTTGTCTATTGAGGAGCAGTTGTATTCAAATACTTCTGGGAATTTTAAGGGTTATTTATATATTGACAAATCGGGTAAAAAGGCAGTTCGTATAAATTGGGAAGGTACTAAATTTCATTCTATAAATTTCTGGAGTGATTATTCAAAAGAGATATCTCCTCCGTTTGAAATTTTCACTTCTGATGTTGAACCTTCCAATCCTACTTTTACGAGATTACTTCCCAAAATCGCAGAAATGATAGTTAGTGGGATGGTAGAGAGTGAGGATTATGAGGGTGATGAATTAAATGAAAACTGGAAATATGATGGTCGTGATTTCAATACAAAAACCGATGTTGTGATTTATATGCACAATCTTGGTGAGACTTTGGAAGATATAAAAAAGGTAACTGGGTTATCTCCTTCCAAAATTAAAGAAATTATTTCAAAACGAGGTGAGACTGTTGAGGAATCGGGAGTTAAGTTAGTGAAGGGTTCTGCTGAAGTTTTGCATGATAATAGGGGAACAAAGGAAGCACAGAAGAAATTAGACTCGACGAAATATGCAGACCCAGAGGTTGTTTTTGAAGAGTTGGAAAGTTATTTAGAGGTTTTGGTTCGTGGTTTCTCCACTGCTTTAATGATAACTGGTCAGGGTGGTATTGGTAAGTCTTTTACTGTGACTGAGACGATGGAAAAACTTGGTAAAAAAAGGAATGAAGATTATGTTGTGTTAAAAGGTCGTGTTACTCCTATTGGGTTATATAGTTTTTTATTTAAAAACTACGATAAAATTTGTGTTATTGATGATGCTGACTCTATTTTTGAAACTACTGATGGTTTAAACTTATTAAAAGGTGCGTTAGATTCTGGAAAAGATAGAGAGATTTCTTGGATGACTAAAGGTAAAAATATGGTTGATACTTTTGGAATGACTTCTCATGATGACATCGAGTTTGCCTTATCTGAGTATAATGCTATCACAAATAAAGAGGGAATTCCGAACTATTTCGTTTTTAGGGGTTCGGTTGTGTTTATTTCTAACTTAACTCGTAGTGATATAGAAAAGCGTGATTCTGCTTTATTGACGAGGTGTACCTTTGTTGATATAATCTTATCTGCTCGTGATGTGGTTAAGAGAATTAAAACCGTTTTACCTTTTATAAAAATATATGATGCAAAGGGTGTTAATTATGCCACTGAGGAAAATAAACAGATTGTTTTCGATTGGATTTCTTCAGATGAGTTTTTAGAAGATTCTCGGATGCGTGGAAAAGAAGTTAACTTTAGAATGTTTAATCAAATATATTCCTTTTATCATGCTGGTTTGAGTAATTGGAAAGAGTTAAGTTTTAGGGCAGGTGGATGATGAGTGACGAGACAATTAAAATAAAAACCACTATTAATGATAAATTAACTAAAAGCAAATTGAGTGATAAATTGAAAGCAAGGGTTAAATGTGGAGATATAGAACCAGCAGAATTGACTGAATATTTAGAGGACAATCAAACACTAAGTTCCTATACAGTGGTATTTGATTATTCTGGATATAACATCACTGAGCAAATATTCACAATAGAAGATATTTAATAAATTTGAATAATTTTTATCAATTTTCAAACATTATTTATTATATTTAATATAATAAGTTTTAGGTCGTACAATAAATTCAATCAAATAGGAGATAAAATGAAGGTATTGAGTACAAAAATATTATTAACTGATAAGAAAGAAGAAAAACGGGATGGTTTATTTATTCCTAGGTCTACAGGACAAAAGATTCTAACAGTGAGTCATGTTGGTACTGGTCACTGGAATCCTTATATTAGTGAGCGAGTTCCCTTACCTATTAAGGTTGGAGACCGTGTTGCAGTTGATATGGCGATGGTTCCAGAGGTAAAAGTTAAAGACAAAGATGGAAACATCACAAAATATTATATTACAATTGAACAGGATATTTTATATATTTTAGATAAAGACGAGGAGGTGCTTTAATGCGTTGTAATGATGATTCTATTATAGTTCGTCGTTTGTCTGGTTTGACTTCGGAGACTGGTTTAATAACTGCTGGTATGTTTTTTACTTATGCTTTATATGAAATCGTTGCAGTAGGTGATGGTCACTACCACAGGCAGTCTGGAAAAATTGAACCGATGGAAGTTAAGGTTGGGGATAGAGTTTTAATTTCTCCTAATATTTGTAAATTGATAGAAACTGCTTTCTGGGATGATGAAGAAGAAAAGGTTAAAGATATCAGTCTTATAAAATCTTCACAGCAGAAAAAATCTATCGATACTCTTGCCGATGCTCATAATATATCAAAATCTGGTAAATTTGAGTACCGTTTCATTGATGGTGTAAATCCTGAGAATCACTTATTTAAAGTACCTACGGCAGAGGAGTGTGTTTTTATATTTGAAGAGGGTGAAACAATTGTCTAAAAAAAATATTTTTATAATAAGTTTAACAGTAGTTTCTTTTATCTTATATACTATATTTTTAAGCATGCTTGGTGTTTTTGGAAAAGATATACAAATAAATGTTTTAATTTACACCATTATATTCTTAAAATATTTTTTAATATCTGCAGGATACGTCCTTGCGGTCTTCCTTCCTTATAGAATACATGGGGCGATGTCATTAAATAAAAAAAGAAAACTGAAGTTCAAAAAAGATATGGAGTTTGCTGAATTAGACAGAAAAACAAAAGAAATGGAAAGAAGAATTTTAGAAACCTATTATAAAGAAGAGGATATGTTATGAGTCAAGATATCGAATATGATGAGATTAATTCTCCCAAGCATTATAATTCACATGAGTCTGGAATTGAGGCAATTGAGATAACTCGATGGTTGATTGGTGGTTTGAGTAACATGTGGAAGTATGCCATGCGTTATGAGGACAAGGGAACTCCTAAGAAGGATTTGGGTAAATTGTGTTATTATGGTCGTGATTTTATTAAAAATTATAAACCAACACTTGATTCCTCCGTTCCTAAATTGGTAGTTCCTCATCGAGTTTTGAATTTAATGTCCTTGGTTATTAGAGAAGAACCAGTTGAGGAAATCAGGACAATTATGTCAGATATTAGAAAAATAAGTATGGGAGATTATGAGCATTTCGATAAAATGGGTGAGAATTTGGATAAAATTGAGGAATATTCCTTAACTTTTTCTAATTAATCGCTTGACGGGGTGTAAATTATTAACTATAATTATGTTGTGTGTGGAACACAAACAAAATCAAATAAAAAATAAAATTAAAAAGGAAACTATATTATGAATGGTAATCAATTAAACGATAATAGCTTTGGTATTGAAATTACTGATATCAATATCCACAAAATTGAAGACGGTATTAAAAATTGTGTGGGAATTGCACAAGTTGTATTAAACGAGTGTATTATGCTTACGGGGATTAAGTTGTATGATACTGGTGAAAAAAGATATGTTTTATACCCAAGAAACTTATCAAACAAAAAAGGTAGGAATTTTTTCTACCCTTTAAATAAAGAGGTTGGTGATTATCTTTCAAACTCTATCTGGGATGTGTACAGCAATTCTTAATTAATATAAAGTAAAACACCAAGTGGTAACATTTGGTGTTTAGCTTATTTTTGGAGATAAAACAATTTTGAATAAATTTATAAAAGGTAAGACTTACAAAGATTCAAACGGCGATATGTGGAAAGTGAGAGACATTAGTGGTGATAGTGCTACTATAATAAAAAATAAACTTATTAAAAAATCAAAAATAATCAAATACTGTGGAGTGGAAGCGATGTTTTTGGATTTTGGTAAGAATGTTTTGTTGTCTAATAAAATTAAACCTGTAGAAGACACTTGTATAGAAATAGAGGAAATATAATGTCAGACTTAGAGAATAACACTTTTTGGGTTGAAGGTGAGATAGAATCAGAAACTATTCTTCCAATAGTTAAAAATATGATGGAGTTATTAAATTTTGATAATCCAAACCAGTTGGGGTTATTAAAAACCACAAAAACAAAGAAACCTTTAAAGATATACATTTCCTCCGAGGGTGGTTGTGTGACTTCTGGGTTTATGTTGATAGATGTGATGAACAGAATGAAGTCCGAGGGATTTATTGTAAACACGATTGCTATGGGTGAGGTGGCGTCGATGGCGTCTGTTATATTAGCAAATGGTTCGAAGGGATATAGGTGGGCATTCCCTTCCTCTCAAATCATGATTCACGAGGTTTCTAATATTTTTGTTGGTGATACTTCTCTTAATATGAAGGAGATACTTTCTGAGGTTGAGAAACTGGAGGTGTTAAATAACTCACTTTTTGATTCTTTAGCAATTAATACTAATAAATCTTTAGAAATCATTCGTGAGGCATGTTCGTTTGATAATAAAATGAATGCTGAGGAGGCATTGAAGTTTGGTTTAATAGATAATATTGGAGTTTTGTGATGGATAATAATGAATATTCTTTTGAAAAAATAGTTAAAGCGTTAATTCGTGGTTACGATAGTCATTCGGAAGCGATTTCTAATTTGAATGAAAGTGCAGAAGATAAGGAATATAGAAAAAAACTTTTAGATAAAATAACTTCCAAGGAAAATCGAAACCGAGAATTGGAAGAGATTTTTGAAAAGATTCTGAAGGATGCTGGTGTTGATTTTTCTGGTGAATTAGAGGAAGAGTCTGAACCTAATCTTTCTGACTTGCTTTCTGGGAGTGATTATGGTTCCAATCCCTATGGTGAGTCTTATGATGATTATATGAACGAAGATTCTCCTAAAATCACAAAACGGAGTCTTAACTATGATAGTGATTCTTTTAAAGGATTTAGAGAAAAGATTGAAAATTTTATAAACAAAAATCAAGAGATTGTTTCTATGATTTTAGAAACTATTAAGGGTGATAAGGATTATTTGTTTATAGATTATTTTAATGAAGAGGAATTATATCATTCTCTTCCAAGTATGCGTTGGTCAAATCCTCACAAATTTTATGATATAGTTCGCTCGTATGAATTTTTTCTAAACACAATCCTGTCGATTACTGGTGATATTAAAGATGTTTTTATATTTTTCAATTTAGATAATTTCAATTTTGGTGGGTGATGTGTTTATTATAAATAGTTAAACAAGAGGAATAAAAATGGGCAATAGATTTAGAGATTTTTTACACAATAAAAATCGCAATGGTGACTTGAGAGAGTCCCGTGGCAATATTCAAGAAAGCAAGATGAGGAGAACTCCTGTTTCTAAAAACTCAGACATTAAAAAAGAAAGTGTTTCAAACAAGCGGAGAGTAGAAATGTTCGAAGATGACTATGATGAGATGGACTATGACGATGTGGGGTTTGAAGAAGAACTTCATGAGTCGAGTCGAGATATATATGAAGACACTGAACCAAAATTAAAGAAAAGGAATAACTCTATATTAAATGAAAGTGAGAATCTTATTGGGTTTTTACATGATAAGTTATATCAGGTTTTTTATAAATTTGGGATGACTGGTCTTGAGTATATTCAGGATATTATGGTTGAGACTATAAACGAGATGGGTAATTCTGGAAAGAAGGTGGTTGAGCGAACACAGCGTGTCAACGAACCTAAAGTAGTCAGAGAGGAGGTCAATTCCAAAAAGCGTTCTCGTGGTGATGTTAGGTATAGGACAAAACAAAAGCGTAGGGTTGTTGAAAGGGAAGAGCAAGAATTCAAACCTAAAGAAAATCGTCCTTTAACTTATGAGGAGAAATTGTTAAACCTTGCTTCTGGTGGTCTTCAGTTGATTGAAGAAGAGGAATCTAAATTCAAAACAAATAAAAACTTAGAAACTCCTAAAAATATTCGTCAAGAAGATGTTGAGGAAGATTCCTTTATAGACGATGAGGAATATGAAGAACATGATAAATTAGATCATGATAAGATATTTAATTATTCCGAAGAAACTCATGGTTTTGAACCACAGGATGGGTTTTTTGGTGGGATGGATATGAGTTCTATTGCGAGTGCCTTGGAAATGGTTGAGAAAGAATCGAAGGAGCAAACCAAGGAAAAATTAAAGTTAAAAGAAGGTAAGGAAAAAAAGGGTGGGGTAAAGTCTCCACCAAAGTCACCAAAACCAGACTTAAAACCATCTGGACAAAAAGTTAAAAAAGAGGAAGAAACAAAAAACGAGATAATTGATGAAGAAGAACAAGAAAAACAAAGTTAAAGAAGTGAAGGACATGGTAGTTGTGAACGGAGTTGTGATAGAAGCGTTCGCAAATGCCATGTTTGATGTTAAACTGGAAAACGATAATATATTAAAATGTAGAATATGTGGTCGTATTCGAATTAATAAAATACGAATAATTCCAGGTGATAAAGTTCAAGTTGGAATTTCTGTATATGATACAAACAATGGGATTATTTTATACAGATTAAAAGATTAAAAAGTTCTGGAGGTATATATGAATTATAAAGATGACAATAAAGACCAAGCTGGGTTGGAGACACTCAGAGAGGTATTACCGTCTTTTTATGAGCAATATATTTCCAGTACTATTTCTAGTGGTGTTGGTGATGTGAAAGAAACATTCTCTTCACTCAAAGATAATAAATTAATTCCTGATGAGATTAAAGATGGCATTATAGATGAGAATAAGGTTTGGGTATGGAAAGTAAAATAGATTTAGAAATTGATAATGCGATAAAATTATGGGAGCGATTGGACGAGTCTTTAAAGGATGAGAATAACTTACAGAGTTTAAAAAGGACAATGGCAAACACTAATGCTTTAATAGCTATGATGGAATCGAATGGTATGTTGTGTGAATCAAAACAAAAACTCAGCACACTTAAAACTATGAATAAAAGAATTTCAATGGGTTCTCATGATAGGACTGTGGATAATGTTTTGGTTTATATTTTTCTAAAGTCGTTGTCCACGGTTCCCAGTACCACATCAGCGTATAAATTGGGTTTAATTGATACTGAGGGTAGATTGATTAGGAATCCTGAGACTAAAGAAGAGGAAGATAGCATTTCTAACTTGGATTTACTGATGTTTAAAATAAGAAAATGGTTGAGTTCAAAAATGCAATATTTGTCCACAGTTAGTTGGTTAAGAGGTACTTCTAACAATTTAAGGGTTCAGAATTATTTTTCTAATGTTGATACAGTTTCGAGACAGTATATAGTACAAAGGGTAAATGCAGATTTGGAGCGTATTTTAAGTAATGGATAAAAATGAAGATTTAATTAATGTATATTTCATGACATCGAATAAAGAAATAAAACGATGTTGTTCAGTTAAGGTTTTAGTTACAAAAGTAACAGATGGTAAAGTTCATTATATACACAAAGACAAAGAATATATAATAGATGCAAAGACATTCTTCACTTCGAGTTGGCGGATTATGTAAATTAAATTTGTTATAAATACTTTAAAGGGTATTTGAGGAGTTGTGTATGGATGATTTGAAAAGGTTTAAAAAGGGTGGTTTCATTCGTTATGTAAAACGAAACAGTAATTTATTGGATGAGACTTTTGGGATTGGTGTTGGTGCTCCTCTTGGTCTTGACCAAGGTATCCCAAACGGTGGTGATGGTATTGCTGTAGTTCCTCAGAGATTTGGGGAGTTTAGAAAACTTAAAAGAAGAAGGAGAAAACTTAAAAATAAAAAGAAATCAAAAACAAAAAATGAGGCATTTGATATAACTTTTGAGGATTTTCTAGAAAGTGTGTCGGATGCTCTTTTTGATTCCACTCATTACTCCCAGAGGGAATTAAAAAACACAATTAAAAAATATATAAAATTAATAAAAGATGAATTTAACAGGACTAAAAACGCTTCCTCAGTTGTGAGTAAAATTTTGGTTTTGAAAAATGCGAGATAAAGAACTCATACAGACAAATTTAATTCAGGATGGTTATTTCTACTTTTTTGATTATATACCCAAGGAATATAAAAAGGGATATGATTTGAAACCTTTTGTTTTTTGTGTTTCTCCGTCTTTGACCAATTTGAATGTTATTCGTGCTATAAATTTACACCATCTGCCTTTTAATGAAAGGGTTAAATTTCTTCACAAATTAGACACTGTTTATAATTTTGGAGATTCTGATAAAAGAATTAAAACAAGCGAGGAAGCGTTAATAAAAATATATCCAGAGGTAAAACAGGCATTTAGGCATTATGATAGAAAAAGGATAACTAGATGTTATAGAGTGGTTTCTGATTCTGTTAATAGTTTTGCAGAGTTTAAAGGTGATACCTTAATGGCAAATTCCAAAGACATCGCAAATAATTTTATTTTAAATAAAAATAAAGATTAGGAGGTGTTCTTTGAATTACGAGTATGAATATTCAAAAATAATATTAAATGCTCAGATTAGAAAAGAAATAGAAAACTACGAAATACATCACATCATACCAATTAGTGAGGGTGGTCGTAATAATAAATTAAACAAAGTTAAGTTAACTTATAGAGAACACCACATTTGTCATCTTTTATTGATAAAAATGGGTTCTTGTAAAAGGTACTTTTTCTCAAATATAAGTTCAAGGGAATATTGTAAATTAAAAACTAGAGAAAAGTCCAATTTTAACCACTAAACGGTTGAAAATTGGGTGTGGTTTTTCTATATTTAATATAAAAGGAAATGGTAAGTGAGTAATTATACAGTTGAAAGTATAGATTTTTTGAAAGGTCTTGAGACTATTCGCATGCGTTCGGATATGTATATTGGTCAAACATCGGGTAGTCCAAGTAGCGGTTTATATAGATTGTGTCGCGAGGCGATTGATAATTCTTTAGATGAATATTTAGGTGGACACAATAACAAACTTTATATATTTTATAACTCAAAAACTTATGAGACTATTGTTGTGGATAATGGTCGTGGGATTCCAGTTGGGTGGCATCCCAAGGCAAAACAAGATTCTTTGACTTTGGTTTTCACTCAGTTACATGCTGGTGGAAAGTTTAACCATGATTCTTATAAAACTTCAAGTGGTAAAAATGGTATTGGTCAGAAAGCTATTTCTGCTCTATCTTCTCACCTTCAGGTTTGGTCAAACAATAGCAAAGGTAAAAAATGGTTTAGTCAGATATTTTCTGAGGGGAGAGTTAAGTCAGATGTTTTACAAAACAATCCACCAGATGAGTTGTTGAAATTAATACCAAAAACTGGTACTATTATAAAGTGGACACCTGATAAAAAAATATTTAAAGATTCGTTAAAATTGGATATAGAGAGATTAAAAAGAGAATTGGATGATATTCAATATTTATGTCCTAAATTAAAAATACACTTATTTGTTGATGATAATGAGGAGGTGTTTTATTCAGAATTAGGACTTGGGGAGTTGGTTTCTAAAAATCCTCTTCATGATATTATATTTGAGTTCTCGGATGAATTCACTGATGTTGCTTTAAACTTTACAAAACTCGAAGGTCATTCTTTAAAGTCGTTTGTGAACATCAGTCATACCAATTTGGGTGGAACTCACTTAAAAGGGTTGAGAAAGGGATTATTAAATGTTATTAAAAGTAAGTCAAAAATCAAACTAGCAAACGAGGATGTCCTTGAGGGTGTTTTTGGAGCGATTCATCACAAGATGGCAGAACCACAGTATCAAGGTCAAACAAAAAACGAATTAACAAACTCTGGGGTTGAAAATGAAATTATAAATAAATTGACTCCAGAGTTGGAGAAGTTCTTTAGGAAGAATAAAGACCTTCTTTCTCGGATTATTGAATACTCAGAAAAAATGGCATTACAGAGGGAGAAAATAAAAACTTCTAAAAATATATTAAGGGGTATAAATAAACTCTCAAATAAAGCAAACAGAATCAGTGATAAGTTTCTGGATGCTGATAGAAGAAAACACAAAAATAAAATGGATTTGGAAATGTTTATAGTTGAGGGTGATTCCGCTGGTGGTCACTTTAAACAGGCGAGGGAGTCTTTTCAAGGTGAGTTAAAAATTCGTGGAAAAATTATAAACTCAGCAAAAGCGAGTATAGAGGATTTATTTGGGAAGAATGGGAAGGGTGGAAACCGTGAGGTACAGGATTTGGTTTCTGCTCTTGGGTGTGGTATAGGTGACGAGTATGACGAGAAAAAATTGAGGTTTGGGAAGGTTGTTATATTGTCTGATGCTGATGTTGATGGACAGCACATTACAAATTTATGCTTAAGTTTCTTTATAAACTACATGCCTGACTTAATTAAAAATGGACATGTATATATAGTTGATGCACCTTTATTTATAGCTTCCTCTTCAAAAGAGAGAGTTTTTGGAATGACAAGAAATGAGGTTGAGGGTAAAATGAAAAAACTAAAAATTAAAGATTATACAATAACTAGATTAAAAGGATGGGGAGAAACTAATTCTGAGCAATTGTATGAATTGTGTTTAAACAAGAAAACCAGAAAATTAATTCAGATAAAATGGAATAATAAAACAGAAGAAATGTGTAGAAAGACTATGGGTGATGATGTTGAATTTAGAAAAGAATTATTAGGAATAGAATAAAAATCAAGGAGCAAAAATGACACCAGAAAAAATTAAACAGGTAGAAGAGGACTTCTATAAAAACTTAACAGATTCTTCGGGGAAGAAATTTCACAGAGTGTCTGTGGAGATTGTAACCTATCCGTATGGTCTTAGGGATATAAATATATTATCACCAGATGATGAATCTTATTTTTACAAAGAAACGACAGAAAAGAAAAACATCTGCTTACACTTTACTGTGGGGAATATAAAGAGCGATATCGCCACTTTAACAAAACCAAATTACCGTGTTTCTGTTCAGTATATTATTGATAGTTCTGGAAATATTTATAATTTATTCCCAGATAGACAATGGTCGTATCACTTGGGTGCTGGTGCTGTCGGTGGAAATGAGTTTATGAGTAAAAACACTATTGGGGTAGAATTGTCAAATTATGGAATTTTGGTAAAATCAGGAAAAGACCTATTGGATGTTTATGGTTCAAAATATTGTACTTTGAAAGATGTGGATAAATATATAAAGGGGAGTTATAGAGGAAAAGACTATTACGCTTCTTTGTCAAAAGAGCAAGTTTTAGCATGCTCCGATTTGATTAAACACCTTTCTTATGTTCACAGTATTCCGATTAAGTTTAAAGAAAATTTAGATTCTGTTTTTAGTGGTAATTCTGAGGCAAGAAACTTCAGTGGTATATATGTCCACTCGAGTGTAAGAAAAGATAAATTTGACTTTCCAGAATTTGTTTTGTCCTCTTTAATTGAAGAGGTAACTAGAGATAAAAAACCGTTGGAAACAGCACCTACGGTTGTGGAATATAAAGTTGAGAAAAATATTGAAAAAACAGAATCTGAGGACAATGTAGACGAAGATATGGATACTTTAAGTGTTGAAAATATACTTCCTAAAAACGATATAAACATTACTCTTAGTTTGATAATTTATAATTTAATTGAAAAACTAAATGCTTGGTTATTTTATAGAAAATAAAAGAGGTTAAAAATAGTGAGTTTAATGAATTTTGTAGATTTTGAAACTTCTGGTAAGTTCATCGAAGCGGATAAACTATTAAAAACAAATATGTATGATTATGGTATAGATGTTGTTTCTGATAGAGCATTACCTGATTATAGAGATGGATTAAAACCAGCACAAAGAAGACTTTTCTGGACAGCGAATGACTTAAAAGCGAGATTCGATTGTAAGTCTGTTAAGTCTGCTAGGATAACAGGTGACTGCATGGGTAAATATCATCCACACGGTGATGCGTACGGTTCTCTGGTTTCACTTGCTACAAATGAATACCCTGTGATTTTGGGGCAAGGTAACTGGGGTTCTTTGACTGATGCTCCAGCGTCCTCTCGATACACTGAGTGTAAAATAAGTGAAATAGGAATGAGTCTTTTGGAGTGTAATGCTGTCACTGATTTTATTCCAAACTACACTGGGGAATTTTTAGAACCTATAGTTATCAATTCTCGTTTACCTTATTATTTTATCAATGAATGTAGTGGAATTGCTGTTGGGTTGAGTGTTAATATACCGCCACACAATTTAGGAGAAGTTGTTGATGCTTTAAAGGTGGTTGTTAAAAAGGGTGATAAAACAAAAGTTGACGATATTTTCAAATTTCTTAAAGCACCTGATTATAGACATGGCGGTTATATTTTGTCCACAGAGGATGAGATTAAGAAGGTTTATAAAAACGGCAATGGTACTATAAAATACTCGTGTGATTATACCTTAACTAAACAAAAGAAAAACTATCTTCTTACGGTCACTGGTTATTGTTTAGGTTTCAATCCAAACAATTTCATGAAACGAATGGATGCTTTAATAGACACTGGGGAAGTTATATATGTTAATGACTCCTCCACCAAAGATGAACCTTACAAACTTGAAGTGATGGTGAGGTCTAAAGAAGATTTTGAAAATGTTATTAAAAAACACTTAGAGAAGTCTGAGTCTTATAGGTATTATGCAGTTGAGCGAAGAAAGTCTGAGGTTGAAAATAAGGATATAGAGATAGAAATAATTTCCACCAATGTTATCGATTTAATGAATCGTTGGGTTGAGTGGAGGCGTGATGTTGAGACAAAAATGTGTTTAAAAGAGAAAGATGTTTTAATAGATAAGCGTTGGAAATTAGAAATGCGTTTGTTGTCCTCAAATTCCTTAAAAACTATTATAAAGTCTTTAGAGAGTGAAGATACTATTGGGTATTTATTAAACAATTTGAAAGGTTTAGAGAAGTTTAAAAATCCAAGAGAGTGTGCGAGGTTTATTTGTAACCAAAGAATTATTGAATTGAAAAAAACAGACCAAGAGAAGGTTAAAAAAGAAATTGATGTTTTGAATAAAGAAATAGACAAAATAGATAAAGATATTAAAAATATAGATTCTGTTGTTATAAGAGAATTGAATAAATTAAAAAGATTTTCAAATAAAAGAAAGGTTGGGATTTCATGGTAATAAACAAACTAGATAAAAAACACAATGCTTACAATTATGGTGAGAAAAACTGTATTATTCCTTTTGAGAAGATGTTTATAAACACCACTCCGAGTGATAATGAAAAGGGATATATATTTTACCACCATCCATGTTATTGTGAAAAACAGAAACCTATTGTGGAAAAATATGGAGTTGAATCTGAGAATCCGTTTGAACTTTTTTACAATAACAGTCCAAGAAAAGAATTCATGGATAAAATTGTTCAGGGAGATTATAGCTTATGCCATGGTTGTCCAAGGTTTAAAAATAGAAGTGATAAGTTTTTAAGGTATTTGGAGTATCAGTTTTTTGGAGAATTTGGATATAAAGTTCATTCCCAATTTAGAAAACGAGCGGTGGAGGATTATACTCCTTATTCTTTAAGTTTGAACTTGGATGATAGTTGTAATTTGAAATGTAAGACTTGCCGAGTTGAGAGGATAAAAAATAAGTATATAATTAATAATGAAGATATGACTAAATTAGTTGAAATGAGTAAACGGGTTAAAGTTTTAGAGTTGGGTGGTGATGGTGAGATATTTTTTGGTCGAAATTATTTAAACTTTTTGAGTCATGACCTTTCTGGAGGGGAGTTAAACGGTATTGTTTTATTTTCAAATGGAATCCTTTTCAATGAAAGAAACTGGAATAAAATTCATCCAAATAATAGAAAGTTAATTAGAGAGATAAAAATAAGCGTTGATTCACACACTGAGGATGTTTATAAAGTCATTCGAGGAAATCAGTGGGGAGTATTAAATAAAAATTTAATTTATATAAATAAACTAAAGAAAGATTATAATTTTGAATTGAGTTCTACATTCACAATTAGTAAGTTAAATATTTCGAATTTTGGGGGGTTTTATGACTGGGCAATAAAAAATGGATTTGATAAAATTGTTTATGCTTTTGGTCGTGAAATTTTTCATGAAACTGATGATTTAGAAAAGTCTGTCGGTTTTATTATAGAGGAGAAATATAGAGAAGAGATTACCCAGCACTTAGACGATTTAAAGAAATTAGACGATGATAGGGTTTTTATAGATATTTAATATGTGGGGGTTTGATATTCTTATGTTTAAAATCAAAGATGAATCCATTCCTAAAGAAAGGATTAAAAAACTTCTTGACCAGTTTGGGTTATTAAGTTACATCGAAGATGAGTATGATGGAACTATGGTTGATAAACCTTATAGAATTCACTTTGAAAAAACAAAGTATGAAAATAAATATGGAACTAAACTTATTCTTTATAAAGATAAAAAAGTTATTTTGGAGTCAATATTCTTCAATGAAAATATACTCATTCAATTTCTTTATAAATATACTAATATTATATTAAAGGACAAGGATTGATAGATGAGCAATTACACACAGGAAGGTTATGATGTTTCTTTACATGGTTTTAGAAAGGGTTCTATAGACGGTGCTGTTAATGACGGATACCCAAAAAACTTCTTTTTTGCTGACACCATTCGTTCTGTGACTATTGCTTTTGGTAGTTTCTTTAGTCGTCTTCATGTTATTAGGTTTAATTCTTTAAATGAACCTATAAAGACAATTCAGGTACCTATTAAGTACGCACCAAGAATGAAGGCATTTGATTATAGGGTTGAGGTTAAAGATGGCAAACCTTATTATATTACTCTTCCAAATATTACTTATAGATTAAGCGGAGTTTCTTTCGATACTACAAGGGCATCTGGTTTTAATGAAACAAGGACATTCTACCAGAAATATTTTGAGATGAATGGAATAACCACAAAGATGGCGGAACCATTTTGGCGAGATATTCATCCTCTTCCGTATAAATTCCAAATGGAGATGGAAGCGACAGTTGAGCACATGTCGGATGCGAATCAGATATTAGAGCAAGTTATGTCCAAATTCGAACCTTCGAGTCACATTAATATTCGTGAATTTTGGTTTGCTGATATAAGGCGTTCTTTGAAAATAACTTGTGAGAGTTCCTCTATTACTTATAACCAAGATTTTTCTGAAGATACTAAACGAGAAATAACAGTGAGTTTTCAATTTAATATAGAAGGTTTTATTTATAAACCTATAGAGCGTGGTGTTGTGATAGAAAAGATTATTACAAAATTATACACTGGGAAGGAGTTGGAATCAGTTAACACCAAATATGGAAACTACGATTTTAGTTTAACTGATAGATTTAATTATAGTGAAATATTTGGTACTAAGATAGATTATGCGTACAAATTAGACACAAATAGTTTAATACCTTCTTTTAATTCTGATACTGGAACTTACACAACGAGGTTTAAATATATACCTACAAAAGAAATAACCAATTACCCAGCTGGAAGCAAGCGTATTTATGTTATATTGACGGTTCTTGATTCAAATAAAGAGAAGTATAATTCTTTATTTGATGGTGAGGTGTTAAATAATGAGCGTTGTAAAGAGTTGTTTTATAATACTGAAGAAGATGGTGATTTAGAGTTTAGTTATGAAATTGAGTACAAAGAAGATATTGGTGATGGTGGGTTTATTTTGAAGGTTTATGAGGACTTGGGTGGTTATGGGGATAAAATAACAGATAACTGGGATTTTATTTACAAACACGAAGGGTTGGTTGGGATGATAACTGAGTCAAAATAAATTTCTTATAAATATATACAAAGGTTGATTTCAAATAGGAGATAAAAATGAGAATCAGAATAAACAAAATAAATATTACACAAGATGAATTTGAAGATTTGTTGAGTCGCTGGGTTTTTGATGATAATGGTGAAAAAACTGAAGACGATTTGATTAATTATTTGTCTTTTGTGTTTGCGATGAATGTGAAAAGTGTTGAAGAGCATTTTGGTGAAGTGATAGAAAATACTGTCAATTATGACGAAGATGGGTATATTGATTCTATTCACAGATTGTTCAAAAGTGGTGATATTGATGAACCAGAGATTGTTTTAGAATTTAGAAGATTTTTGAATAAAAAAAAAATTCAAATAAGAGAAAATTCTGATATAATTAACACTCTAGATAACCATCGTGGATTTAGGGTGTTAAGAAAAACTTCAAAGGATATTAAAGACGATGAGGAAACTATGTATAATAAATATTGGAAATATTTAATAAGCGAGATTCCCAGTTCTTTTAATAACAATGATGAGGTTGATGCGGTTGTGAAGCATTTTGTTGAAAAGGATTTGAGGTAGATATTTTTATTATAAATAGTACAGGACACAAAAGGAGAAAATAATGAATTTCAAAAAATATTTAAAAGAAAGAGAAGAGATGTTTGATGGTATTCCGTTGGACTTAGAAAAGGACGGGGAGATTGAAGATGAGTTGGAAAAACCTTCTAATCCTTTTGGTAACTATTTAAATGAAGAGTTAAAAACTTCTTTGGGAGCACTTGGTAAAGATTTAATTGAGGCAATTTACAAATACGCTACGGAAGAATATGTTTCTGAGGATGATTTCACTTCTGAAGATGAGCAGATTAAGTACAATAACAATATTAGAAACAAGGTTAGTGAGTCTTATGGTGATTCTTTAACAGAGTTGTTGAGAAACATTGCCATCTTTATTATGAACACAAAATCCTCTATGACTAAATAAATTATTATGAATAGATTTCAAATTAAAAAGATATTACAAGAAAGTCTAAACGAGGTTATCCTTCCATCGAGGGAGAGGTTGTTCCTTGAGAGATTTAAAGGTGGTGTTATTGATGATTTTACAGATGATGAAATTATCATTTTAGAAAATTTGTTATCTATTGGGTTAATAAAGATACAAGAAAAACACTTTTTACTCTCATCGATGGGTAGGAATTATTTAAAAAGCTATCGGTTGTTTTAATTTTAGGGGGTTTGTGCTATGTATATGAAAAATCCCAATCTTCGTGCCGAGGGTGAAAAAATTGAAATGACTCAAGATGAGTTACGAGAGTATATAAAATGTAAAAAGAATATATTCCATTTTTCAAAGTATTTTTATATTACTACAGAAAACGGAACTGAACCTATTGATTTATATGGTTACCAAAAAAGGTTAATAAAACTTATTTTAACAAAAGAAAAAGATAGAAACAATAGAATAATAATGCTTCCGAGACAAACTGGGAAGACTACTATTGCTACATTAATTATTACTTGGTATGCTTTATTTCAAGAGAGTAAAACAGTTTCTCTTCTTGCAAACAAACAAGCACAGGCAGATGAAATTTTATTCAGAATTAAAGAAGCTTATGTAAGACTACCTTTGTGGTTACAGCAAGGTATTAAAAAATGGAATGCAAAAGAAGTTATTTTAGAAAATAATGTTAGATTATTCACTGCAGCTAGTTCGTCATCTTCTATTCGTGGTAAAACGGTTGACTTACAATTGGTTGATGAGTTTGCTCACTTGGATAATAATGTTGCGGAGTCTTTTATGCGTTCTGTGTTCCCTACTCAGTCAAGTAGACCAGATGGTATGCTCATGTTAATTTCCACACCAAATGGGATGAATCATTTTTATGATATTTGGAAAAAAGCTGTTGAGGGTAAGAATTCTTTTGTACCAGCGAAGGTTCAGTGGTGGGAGATAGGAAACAGAGACGAGAAATGGAAAGAAAAGCAAATACGAGATAATGGAATTCAGTATTTCATGCAAGAACATGCCTGTTTAATGGGTTATGAAGAAGTTCAAATTATAGATGAGAATGGTGAAGATAAGATAATTAAAATTGAAGAGTTGTTTAAAAATTATTCAAAATTTCAAAAGGAGATGGGGTTATGAGGTTTGGGAATGTAAAATTTATTGATTCCTCAAATGGTGATGGTGTTCGTGTGAGTTTATATGTAAGTGGTTGTAGGAATGTTTGTAAGGGATGTTTTAATCCAGAAACTTGGAATTTCAATTTTGGCGAGGAGTATACAAAAGAAACCGAAGATTCTATTATTGAGGGATGTAAAAAAGAGTATATTGCTGGTCTGAGTATTTTAGGTGGGGAACCTTTTGAGGAAGAGAATCAGAGGGAAGTGTTAGCGTTAATTAAAAGATTTAGAAAAGAGGTTCCAAATAAGACAATTTGGATGTGGTCTGGGTACACTATAGAAGATGAATTAAATGTTGGTAAGAGAAAAAACATAGAAGGTGTAACCTTAGATATATTAAAAAACATTGATGTTTTAGTTGAGGGAAGGTTTATTTTAGAAAAAAGAAATGTTTTGTTGGCACATCGTGGTAGTGAAAATCAAAGAGTATTAAATAAGAAAGATATTTTTAATAATATTTCGTTATAAATATATACAGGAAGTTTTATTCAAGGAGAGTTGTATTATGTTTAGAAGATATAAAAGAAAAAGAGTGATGTCAGAAAGGTCAAGAAGACAGTTTAGAAGAATGATGTTGGAAGGTAAAAGTAAAAAGATTGTTGCAAAAGATGACGACCATCTTGTGGAGATTGTTAAATCGGAGATTGCGAGACTTGGAAACAATGCAGATTTGAATCACATTGATGTAAGTAAAGTAGATAGTTTAGAATATCTTTTTGGTTATTTCCCTAAATTTAATGGTGATATTTCAAAGTGGGATGTTAGTAATGTTAAATACATGGGTGCGACTTTTCAAGGTTCGTCTTTCAATGGTGATATTTCAAAGTGGGATGTTAGGAATGTTATAGACATTGAATATATGTTTGAAGATTCAAAATGTGAATGTGATATTTCAAAGTGGAAATTAGAATCCTTTGACTCTGAAAATTTTGAAGATAAACATTTTAGTTATGACTTAAGTGATTATAATAGGGATAGCAATATTGATGAATCTTATCAAGATGCATTCGTAGAGTATTTTTGTAAAAATTCTTTCTATAGTAATTCAAGAAAGGGTGGCAATATTATTCGTAATTTAATGTTTAATAATAATTTAGATGCAGGTAATGATGATTTTTACGATAGTAGACGATTATCATACTACCGTTATTAATAAGTAAAAATCACAAGTGTTGTAGAAAGTTATTATTCCATCACAGGAGAAAGTTGATGAGTACTATGAGAGAGTTCGTGAGGATTATGAAGACGGAGGACTTGAGTTTGTAGAAGACGAAGATGACTACTAATTTTTGAATAATTTTCTATATTTAAAAGTGTAAAACGGGGGTATTTATCCTCGTTTTTTAATTTAAATTTCTTATAGATAGAACATCCAAAAATAAGAAAAAATAAAAATATATGCTCTTGTAAGCGGTTTACAAGGCAGTTAAAAGAGGTCGTTAGATATGAGAATAATTAAGAGAAATGGTTCAGAGGTTCTATTCAATTTACAAAATATAATTGATGGAGTGAGTAAAGCTAATCAGAAGGTAGACATGAGTGTTAAACTTTCTAAAGACGAAATTAAAGATATAGCAAAACGAGTTAAAGAGCGGTGTAAACAATCAATTGCTATTTTGAATACTGGAGATATTCAAAAATTGGTAAAAGATGAGATACACAAATTAGATAAAAGAGAAATTGAAGAAGTTTTTACTATTTATAGATATGAGAAAATTCAAACAGAAAGAAAGAACACCACAGATGATAAAATCATCGCTTTGTTGAATAATGATAATGAAGTTTTGAAACAAGAAAATGCCAATAAAAATCCTAAAATAATGTCAGTTATGCGTGATTATATGGCAGGGGAAGTTAGTAAAGATATCTCCAGAAGATATTTACTACCGACAGATGTTTACAATGCTCACAAAGATGGAATAATTCACTTCCATGATATGGACTATTTTGCAATGCCGATGTACAATTGCTGTTTAATAAACTTAGACGATATGCTTCAAAACGGTACAGTTATTTCTGGAACTTCTATTGATAGACCAAAATCCTTCTCCACAGCATGTAATATTGCATCTCAGATAGTTGCTCAGGTTGCTTCCTCCCAATATGGTGGACAAACAATCTCTGCGTATCACTTGAGTAAATTTGTAGAGGTAACAAGGCAGAGTATTAGAAATAGATTTAAAAAAGAGTATGAATTTTTAAAGGATGATGATATTGAAAAAATTGTTGAAAAAGAAACTTTAAAGGATATTAAAAACGGTATTCAAATTTTACAATATCAGTTAATAACTCTTCAAACAAGTAATGGTCAGACACCTTTTGTTTCTTTAAACCTTTATTTAAATGAAGCAGAAAACGAAAAAGAAAAAGAAGACTTGGCATTGGTTATTGAAGCGGTGCTTAGACAAAGAATACAAGGTGTTAAAAATGAAAATGGAACTTATTATGCAAATCCATTCCCAAAGTTAATTTATGTGCTTGAGGAGGATAATATTCATGAAGATAGTAAGTACTACTATTTAACAAAAATTGCTTCAGAATGTACAGCAAAAAGAATGGTACCTGATTATGTTTCTGAGAAGATTATGTTAAAACTAAAAATTGATAAAAATGGAAATGGAAATTGTTATCCGCCGATGGGGTGTAGAAGTTTTCTTACTCCATTTGTTGAACCTGAGACTAAAAAACCAAAATACTACGGTAGATTTAATATGGGAGTTGTTACAATTAACCTTCCCGATGTTGCCTTGAGTTCAAATGGTGATTTAGAATCTTTTTGGTCTATTTTAGAAGACCGTTTAGAACTCTGCCACAGAGCACTTAGGGTGCGTCACGAGCGTTTAAAAGGTACTAATAGCGATGTTGCTCCCATCATCTGGCAAAACGGTGCTGTGGCGAGATTAGGGGCAAATGAACCGATAGATAAATATCTGTTTGGTGGATATTCTACCATTTCTTTAGGTTATGCTGGTTTATATGAAACAGTTTACTGTCTCTCTAAAAAGTCTCTGACAGATAAAGAAGGAATAGAGTTAGGACGAGAAATTATGAAAAAACTAAATGATAAATGTCTCGCTTGGAAAAAAGCAGAAAATATAGATTATTCAGTTTATGGAACTCCTATTGAAAACACCACAGAGAAATTTGCAAAAGCACTTCAGAAAAGATTTGGGGTTGTGGAGGGTGTTTCTGATAAAAATTACATCACTAATAGTTACCATGTTCCAGTTTTTCAAGAAATAGATGCTTTTACTAAAATTCATGTTGAATCTGAATTACAAGACCTAAGTCCAGGTGGGGCAATTTCTTATATAGAGACTGCCAATATGATTAATAACCTACCAGCTATTCTTACAATTATTAAATATATCTATGATAATATTATGTATTGTGAAATTAACTGTGAATTAGACTGGTGTCATGAGTGTGGTGGAACAGGTACGATTAAAATGGAAAAAACAGATTTGGGTAAACTTATTTGGAAATGTGATAATTGTGGTAATGAAGATTTGGATAAAATGAATGTAGTTAGAAGACTATGTGGTTATTTATCCAATGCAAACGATTGTGCTCAAGGAAGAATGGAAGATATTGGTTCGAGAGTGAAACATATTTAATAACTTAAAAAGTGTTTTTTATTATAAATAAAATACGGTTAACAATTTAAATAAATAGGAGATAACCAAAATGAACAGAAAGAAAAGAGTATTAATGACAGAGAGACAGTACAGACAATTTAGGAGATTCTTGAGAGAGAGCAGTGTTCATCCATTTAAATCTTCTCCAAATGGTTTATTTGAATGGAGATATACAAATGCGTATGTAACAGATGTTGATGAAAAAACAAGAGTTGTGTATGAAGTCGCTTCTTGGTTAGAAATTAGAAACTATGAAGGTGAAGTTGAAAATTTTAAATTGTTTTGGGAAGTCACTAATGGTAAAATCAAATCCTTAGATTCATGTACAAATTATATCGAAGTGGCGAGTTCAATCGCTGACTTCTGTGAAGCTTCTAAATCGGATGTGTATGATGGTCTTGAAAAGGCGATGCTTAATTCTTTGTACTTAATTAATGCAAATATTGTGCCAAAATTTGTTGCAAATATTGACATGAGAGACAAAGATGATTATGGTTCTGGGGAACACTATAAACCTTCTCGTAATAGTCGTCGTCGTCGTCGATAAATTTTAATTTTATGATTTCATTATAAAGGAAGTCTTTTTAAGATTTCCTTTTTTTTTATTATAAATAGAACACGGTTAACAATTTAAACATATAAGGAGTTTTAACATGCGTAATAGAAGATTTGGTAGAAGGAAAATTGATGAAGGTTTTTCTATTTATTTAAAAAGAGCGGAGAAGTTTTTATTTGAAGATAAAGATAATTTTGATGAAATTGATGATGATTTAGATAATTTTGAATATATTGATACAGACTTAGAAATAAGTAAAGTCGTTGCTGTGGAAGATTTTAGCATTCATTTTGACAATGGAGCTGAATTAACATCCGTTCAGAATTTATCTCTAGGGGTTTCCGACTATTCTTATTTAAGTTTTGGAGATAACACTCCTTCTGATATTATAGGGAGAGAGTTTGATTTATCTAAAGAATCTCAAGAGAATTCAGGGGATGGTTACAATGGTTTTTTTGAACCCATAAGAGGTTATGGAATTTTATTGAGACCTACAAATGCTCGTCCTTTTACAGTTCAGGGGATTGTTTATGATAATGATGATGGTGATGGTTATGGTCACAATACTGGAGAATTGTGGTTAGTGTTAAAAAAAGATGGAAAAATAATCAACAGATTTGATATTTCAGATTGTGTAGATTATGAAGGGGAGCACAATGAAGCACTCGCTGACCAATATTTAGGTGCAAATTAGAATATTCCAAATTACTTAAAAAACTTTATTAAAGATAAAACACCTTGGTATCACCTTGGTGTTTTTTTTTTTATTCTCAAGAAGTGAAAAAATTTATCATTCTTCTCAAAGACCTTTAGTTTATTTATAATAAAAACACTTTTCTTTAAACAAAAGTTCTTATAAATACATAAGTACATTAAATATAAAGTGAGTGAGTGAAATTATTATTTTAGTTTATCAATAGAGGTTTAATATGGCAAGATATAGTACACCTGGAACCTACTTTACAGAGAATGACAATAGCGTCAGGTCTGCTGTGCAAGATGAGCGTGGAACTGGTGCAATAGTTATTAAAGCAAATAAAGGATATGTGAATCAAAGAGTTAAAGTTGGTTCTCTTTCTGATTTTATTTCTGTTTTTGGTGAAGCAGAAGAGTTGGATGATTATGGACACTTTGGTGCAGAGAACTTCCTTTCTACTTCAAACAATCTTCTTGTGGTGCGAGCTACGATGGGGGATGAGAAATATGCACAAGTTCAATTTCCTTATGAAGATGCAGAAAAAGATGATGTTTTTCATTCTGAAGATGTTGGAGTTTTTAAATTTGTAGATAACAACGAAACTTCTCAATTGGTTTTATGTGACCCTTTAGAAACAGTTATGGAAGTCTCCAGTTTAGTTAAAGATGAATGGGAAGCAGATGAATTTGACAATAGATTTTATTTAAGTACAAAGGCAAAAGGTATTACTTTTAATGATGTTTTCACCAAAGATGAAAGACAAGTTGCTGTTTTCAAAAACGAAGACAAATTAACCATGAGTGAGGATGGTGTTCGTATTCGATATGCTAGTGTTATAAACGAAGACGGAAGTATTCCTCCAAGTTCTTTTAAGTCGTTTAGTTTATTGAAGTCAGCGTGGGAATCTTCTGATAAACTTCCAAAGAGTTTGTTTGGTGATGAACCTACTGATAAAATGTATGAAGGAATAAAAACAGCTTGGAATTTAACAGGAGATGAACCTACTACTGGGGAAGAAACTGGGGAAGCAGGTTATAAGATTAATTTAACAATTCCTGATGAATTTTCTTTAAATGGTGAAGTGACTGTTGAGTTAATTGTTACCGAATCTATAAAAGGTGAAATATACCCTACGGATGATTCTACAGAATTTACTAATGTAACATGGAAAGAGTTATTTTCAAACTCTTCTTTCTATGGTTCAGAAGAAAGTAGAAATTTGACTAATGTACCTGAAGGTGCTGAGTTTGAATATGATTCGGATATTGAGTTTGTTACTGATTTAGAAATAACTCTTCCTCCTGATGTCTTTGGTAAACAAGTTGTTTTTGCTAACAATGTTGACAAATATGGTAATGTAATTTCTATGTTTGATAAATTGGTTTTTACTGAAGAATCTTGGAATTCCGAAGAAAAGTTAAATAAGAATTTATTTACAATTGGAAAGATTCCTTACATAGGAGTAACTTCAAATGGTTTCAAAGTCAATATAACAGTACCTAAGACCGAGACTTTAAATAATCAAAATGTAAATGTTTCTCTTTGGGTAACTGAAGAAGTGAAAGAAAAGATATTAGATAGTGATATAACTTGGTCTGAATTGTTTGATGATTCTACTTTTTATAAAGCAGAAAATACAGATGTGACTTATTTGGAAACATTTGATATAAAGAAAATCAAATTTTTAGATTGGGATGACTGTAAAACCAAAACTCATTATGTAAGATTGTCAGATATAGAGGACACTACTGGTGAAGTTGTTGGAATCTCTTTTAGAGAATATGGTCTCGCTGATAATATGGAAACCTTGGTTTATGGTGAGGAAACAGACACTCACAAATATGAATTGATTTCCACTACAGGAACAGATTCTGAGACAATTGCTTTAGTAAAAGAAATTGCTGAAGAGTATGGTATAGAAAATATTGATGTAACCAGTGAAAAATATAAAGTGTTAAAATATATTGATGCTTTTGCTGGATATGTCAAAGATGATATAGAGGATGCTAATTCAAAGTTCATTTATAAACTTATTTTCACAGATTCCTTTAAAGAAAATAAAGACCTGTTTTGGGTTTATTCTAAGAAGGATTCTAATAAAATAAGTATTGAGTCTGTTTACATGGCAGATAAACCAGAACCAATTGTTTTTGCTTGGCAGGAGGGAATGGTAAAACCTACGGCAGATTTGGTAGACCCTAACAATAATAAACCAATCAACAACATCACAGCATTTCCTACTTCGGAAGTTTTGAGTGATGTGAGTGGAAAGTATAAAGATGGATATACCATGACTATAGATTCCGATGATGAAGTTGGTAATGGTGATATTGAACGATACACAAGCAATAAAAACAATCAATTGATAATATGTAGTCACTCACCTGGGAAATTTGGAAATGATATTGGGGTTTCGATTATAACCACAGACTGTGCGGATATTCCTGCTCTAAATCACCAGAATGCTTTTAACTGGAAGTATAAATACGATGATGCTGATTTAGTTGATGCTGATAGTCCTTTAACTGATTTCACTTGGAAGAAAGTTTATAGGATAAATGTTTATGTGAAATCGAAGTCTCAGACTGCTGAATCTGCATGGGGTTCTGGAACAGATGCTTTATTAAAAGACCCAATTGAATCTTGGTATGTTTCAAATGACCCAAGGGCAAAAGACTCTGAAGGTAACTCTTTATTTGCTCCAAATGTTATAAATGGACGGTCTGAGTTTATTTATGTTTCTCGGTCTTCTGTGAACTCAGCAATGACGAACACTGGAGAATTTGCAAAACCTATTCAGACTTATTCTATATATGGTTTAACTGGTGGTGCAAACTCTAAAAAGAATAACATCAGTGAAAAGACTTCTGCTTTGAAGTTATATGAAGATGCAAGGAAAGCGGAGTTTGACTTCTTGTTTAATGTTGAGGCAATTGATACTTTCAATGGAAGACAAAGATTTGCTTCTCACCAAAATGAGATAGCAAGGATTGTTGGTGATAGAAAAACAGAAATTGCTTTAGTACAGGTAACTAGTAAAGAAGCAAGAACAATTCGCCGTAAGATTTCTGAAGCAAAACAGTTCTCTTTCAAAAATGCATCTTATGTTGCTCAGTATGCTGGATATGACAAATATTATAGTTCCTCATTGTCCTCTTGGGTATATTTACCAAAGTCAGTTGCAGGTGCTGTAGTAATGGGTAATGTCTTTAGGTATCATTATGTTTGGAATGCTCCAGCTGGTATTGTAAGAGGAACTATTGATTACACAAGAGGTCAATTGGGAGGTCATTTAAGTGATGATGAGATTGGTCAATTGTATGATATAAATGTTAACACTTCAAGAAATACAAGTGCTTATGGGGAATCTCTTCATGGACAAAAAACAGCGTTGAAGAAAAACTCTGTTTTAAATAGAATCAATGTTAGAAACCTTGTTAACTATATTAAAAAGGAAACTAAAAACATTACCGACCCATTTGTGTTTTCAGATGGAACAGAAAATAACTACTCTGCTCTTCAAAATATTATATTCTCCTTTTTAGGAAGAATAGAATCTGCAGGAGGATTGAGGTATAAGAATGTAAAAGTTATTGAAGACCCAAAAGAAGAAAATTCTATTATTGTTCTTTTAACAATAAGACCTACCGAGTCTATTGAGTTCATTGAAGTTAGATTAAATATATCAAGGTCTGGAATAACTTCTTCAGAAGAGAATGTTTATGTTTAATTAGAATATGAGACATTTATTTAAATATTAATTCACAAGATATGACGAAAGTCATATCTTTTTGTTTTTCTATAATAATTAGTTGATTTATGACCATTTGTGGTTTTTATTACTATATTTAAAGTTATGGAAAACAATATAGATAGAATAATTAAACAGTGTCAAACTTGGGCAGTTGAAAATTTAGGAAAAGACTTCGTTTTTAGAAAATATCAGTTGGAGGCGACAGTTGCTGTTGTGAATAATGTTATTAATAACACAAAAGCACAGGCAATAAATGCTCCCACTGGTTCTGGGAAGTCTTTAATAGGATTTATTTCTGCAGGTGTTCTTTGGAAATATTATGGAAAGCAGTCTTATATTTTAGTATCAGACTTAAGTCTTTTTAAGCAGTGTGAAGATGAGATTAAACAATATAACTTAGGTTGGGGATGTTTAAAGGGTAAAGATAATTATATTTGTAGGTTAAACGGCAATACAATGAATTCTTCAGAGTGTGCTATAAATAAAGTTAATTTTAATAATTTGGTTAATCCTAACAAAGCGAGCAGTCACGGGTATCCATGTGCTGTTGATTGTGAATATGTTCAAGCAAGAAATTTAGCTTTAAAGTCTCCAGTGACTGTGTTAACTTATCAGTTATATTTAATTCATCGTAATTCCATCTATTTAAAGTTTGAAGGAAAAGCAAAAGCTGGTTCGACTCCAGAAATATTCCCAGAAAGGGATTTGGTTATATGTGATGAGGCACACAAAATTCCTGATATAATTCAGTCTCACTTCTCACCACAGATTCCTTTTGAAGTTCCGAGTTATATAAAAACTTTAAATAAATGGATTGAAGACGATGGAAGAACTTTACCTGATTATAAGTTTTTTGAAAGTTTAGTTGAAAATATAAAAGAGGAAGAGAGCAATATTCACATCGTAAGAATGCTTGATAAATACCGTAAGTTAGAAGTTGAATATCTGGATATAATAAGTGAATTAGAAAAAGATTCCAAAACAGATAGTATAAAATATATGAATGCTACCAATGCTTTAAAAATGTCAAATAGAAAGTTGTCTGATTTTCTTGACTTGGTTAATGTCCTTGGAGAAGCTATTGCTGTTAAGACGGTTAATGAAAAAAGTATTACTATAAATTGTACTTATGAAGGAAAAATGATTAATAAAAACTTCCATGCTGTTAGTAAGTCAGAAATGTTTATGAGTGCTACGCTTGGGAACTTTGATACTTACAAAGAAATTCTTGGTCTTGGACACTTGGATGGTGATAATTGGAAGGTTTATGAATTACCGAGTACTTTTGATTTTTCAAAAAGTCCTATATACTATAGTACAAAAAACCCGATGACTTTTAAGGAAAAAGATAAGTCCTTCCCTGAAGTTTTGAAGCAAATTGAAACAATAACCAATAACTATAATGACAAGAGAGGAATTATACAAACAGGAAGTCATGAGTTTACAAAGAAACTTATTGAAAGTTCTTCTCCAGAGTTGAGGAAGAGAATGTTATTTTATAGTGTTTCAAAAGAAAAAGACTCAGCGGTTAAACGATTCCTTTCAAGTGAAAATGGAATACTTGTTGGAGCGAGTTTATTAGAAGGATTGAGTTTTGACGGTGATAAATGCAGATTTTCTATAGTTATGAAACTTCCGTACGCTTCCCTTGCTAATAATTTAATTTCTGTTAAAAACAAACTGAATCCAAAATGGTATGGATATGACTGTATTTCTAAACTAGAACAGGGAATAGGTCGAGGTGTGAGGTTTGACGGAGACTGGTGTGTTAATATAATTTTAGACGGTTCTTTTGCAAACCTTCTTCGATTTAATAGAAATTTATTTAATAAAGATATATTAAAAAGATTAGTTAAAATTCCTTAAAAATTATATATTTTCACTCTTTATAAATACGATATAGAGGAGTGAGAATAATATGCCACATTTTAAAGACCCTACATCGCCAGAGAGTATAAACAAACAAGAACTTTCCAATTTTATGAAAAATGGGAGAATACAAAACATTCCCCATTTGAGAAGTTATATTAAAAATATGTTAGGTGCTCCAGTTATTTGCATTGAAATTTCTGATGAGCAAATAGACAATATTATAAGAGACACTATTCAATATATTCAAAGATATTATTATGACGAGGGAAGTTATTCCGATTACTTAATTTTAGAATTAATTCCAAATGTTACAAAATATAAAATAGCTCAGGATTTAGAAGCAGTTGTTGATTTTAGGTCTTCAAACTGGTTGGGTTCTATAAACGATTTATTTACAGTTCCACACAATTTATTAAATAATCAAACTTTAGGAATGAATATGATAGGTGGTACCTTTGGTAATAATGCCTATGGTGGAGTTTTAGGTAATTGGACGGCGACTTTAACTTGGATGAAGGAAGCAAGGCAGATGTTTGGTGAACACTACACTGTCAATTATAATGAAAAAGAGAAAGAATTAACAGTGTTGCCTTCTGTTAGAAAAAAGACAAAAGGGATGATACAGGTTTATAGAAGACAAAGAATTGAAAAAATATTTAATGACTTTATGTTTAAAAAGATGGTTGTTGCAAAAACTGGAATGGTTTGGACAAATGCTTTAAGGAAGTACTCTTTAAATATTTCTGGTGGTGGAACCTTAAATGCTGATTCTTTATATAGTTCTTATAAAGAAGATTATGATTGGTGTATAGATAAAATTGAAGGAGAATCTCCAGTTGGAATTGTTATGACGGTTGGGTAATGAGTTGGGTAATAGGAGAAAGGTAATTATATGATTAAAACTATTTATTTGGATATGGATGGAGTTATTGTAGACTTCTTAAAAGGAGCAAAAGAGTATAATGTAATTAAAGAAAATGGAAAAATAGACTGGAGAACTCTCGAGAGTATTGGTTCTTCTTTTTGGGAAAATTTAGATTGGTTGGATGGTTCAAAAGAGTTTTATAAATGGTTGTTGACCTTTTGTGAAAGAAATAATTTAGATTTGTGTATACTGACGGCAATACATCTCGACGAGGGTAAGCGAGGAAAAATGAAATGGTTAAGCAAAAACTGTCCTGAGATTCAAAATAAAAATATTTATATAGTTCAAAACGGTAGTAAAAAGAAGAAGCATGCTACAGAAAGTTCTTTATTGATTGATGATTTTGGTAAAAATGTTGAAGAGTTTATTATTGCAGGTGGTCATGCTATTAAATTCACATCTCCCAAAATTGCAAAAGAATCTTTAAATGGTATTATTTTATAGGTCATTATCATGAGCAATAAATTCAATTCAGAGTTTTCTAAAATATTTTCAAATTCTTGTTCTGTAGAAAACACAGACTGGAATGCTCCAAGATATTTCGATGGATTGGAAAACGAGTGTTACGATTCCGAGACGGCATTGTTGTCTTCACTCACAAGTGAGGCATATTCACAGTTTGGATTTACTGTTCAATATTTTATTAAAAAGATTTCCACAGAAAGAGATAAATTATATGGTGAAGATGTTTTAGAGAATGTTGAAAGAAGATTTGAATTGAGTGTTTATACTGGTGATGTTCCTCACCTTCAAAAAATTTATAAAATGCAAGGGATGGACTATATAGAAGTTATAAGTGTCCAAGCGACTATTAAACACTTTAAAGAAGCGTCTCAAATTGATTATGTTACTAAAGAGAAGGTATGGAAAGAAGTTGTACCTAAAATTGGTGATATAATGTATTTAGAATGGTGTGATTTATATTATGAAGTGGTTAATGTTAAAAAATTCGGTGAGGGTAGTACCTTCCTTTCTGTACCAATAACTTATATGTTTAATTTAAGAGTTTGGAGAAATTCACATGAGAGTGTTGATTTAACAGATAAAAACCATGACCCGATGGAATACCTTTCGAATTATGTTAGTTTATCCGAAACTTTTAATTTAGAGAGAAAGTCATCTTTGACTAAATTTGAAAACAATGGTGAGGTTCAAGAAGAAGAATTAAAGACAAGTAATGTTGATTCTAAAAATGATAGAATGTCTATAAATGAATTTTTAGAAGATAAGCAAAAGAATGAAATTGGATTAGATGAAGATATTTTTGGAGGATGGTAAATATGGCAATTGTTGATGATATGAATAATGAACATGAGGTGGTAGAGTGGAATCGAATGACTATTGCTGATGGACAATGGTTAAACGATAAAGCAATAAAACCGTTAAAAGAGAGAACTGAATTGTTAGCTGAGGCAATTGGTGAAAAGGTAAATATAGATACTTTTAAGGAAGATGTTATTAATGGTGGATATGAATTAGACTCTGGAGGAGAATTAATTCCTATTACATTAGAAAATCTTAATATTTCTGAAGCAATTGAGGAATTAAATAAATTAATTTTATATATTATAAATAAGTAGAGTTAGCATTGTATATGGAAGTTTATTAAGTTTTTATTAACCATTCTTTCATATTTTTAATTTTATAAAAATGTATTTTTAAGGAGAATAAAATCATGGATAGAAAAAAAATGGAAAATTATTTAAATACGGTTTCTAAATTATTAAACGAAAGTGAAAATGAGAAAGAAATTATTAATCCTGAAGAAGGCGGTTTGGATGAATTACTGGATGATGTCGAAATAGAAGATATCTCCGACGAAGGCGACTGTACCTTTCCTTGCCCAGTTTGTGATGGAGATGGGGAAATACTCGATGAGGACGGAGAAAGCGTCTCCTGCGACGAGTGTGGCGGAACTGGAGAGGTTTGTGAGGACGATGCTGTGTATGACTTTGACCCAGAGATTGGAACCTGTCCAAACTGTGGTGCAAACCTAAATGTTATTGAACCTGAGGAAGATTCTTTAGTTGAATTAGATGATGAGTTTGATGATGACTTCGATGATGATTTCGATGATGATTTAGATGATGATTTAGATGATGATTTCGATGTTGATTTAGATGATGAATTAGATTATTAAATTTAATTGAGAAGTTGTGAATTATATCACAGCGGACATTTAAAAAATAAAAAGATAGAATTAACCTTCTATCTTTTTTGCACTTTTGTTGAAATATGAAAACTAGAGAGAAAATATATTAGATGCTTATTTTTATCACTATTTTAATAAAATTGTTTTATATTTAATAAAAATCAAATTAAATGCCATAAAAAGCACATAATCGGAGCGAACCAAAATTCAAACGGTGTCGGTAGGTTTGTGTCTCTCCCAGTGAAGACGGAACTGGAATAAGGGAGAATTCGTCGAAGGATGGTCATTTAACAAATGTCCAACATGCCATTGAAGGTTTGATATCATATCAGTCTCGAGAATCGGTCAATCGCTCGGGTTAAGGGTATCAGTAATTATTCCTCTTTCAAGTCAGACACGCTCAGAGTCAAAATGAAGAGACAAGATGTGTTGAAGATAGAAAAGTCTGCTTAGGCATTCTGTCTTCACACTAGATATCAAATGAAGAGTTATGTACAACACATCATTTAACACATACTTAAATTAATAGTAATTACATACAGAATTGAATCTTAATACACATTAAATTACATCAATTACATTCATTAAGAACATTTAATAAAAGTTATAAATACATTATACTCATTACAAATGTGTTTATTAATTTTTGAAGAGGTAATTATTGTATGGGATTAAATTCTATTTGGAAGAATGATTTTTATAATACACCACCATTACCAGTATGGTCTTATGAAATAGATTTCACTGGATTTGGTGATTTTAAATCCTCTAGTATATTAAATAAAGCAATAATTTCTGTACCATTTCCAAAAAGAGAAATTTCTTTAGTA
>Ga0079223_10000030_pt1 | contig 41035 bp, 33 predicted proteins | sample Stecom2011_FD_75072 | JGI IMG/M metagenome (GOLD analysis project Ga0079223, IMG submission 75072) | Agricultural soil microbial communities from Utah to study Nitrogen management - Steer compost 2011 | ecosystem: Environmental > Terrestrial > Soil > Agricultural land | place: USA: Utah...
GTATTTTGTAAATTTGCCTGAAGATAAGGTCCATTGATTACAGCACCAAGCCGGGGAAAAACAAATCGAAAAAACAGCATTATTAAAATAATTGATCCAGCCAGACTTCCTGTAACCATTGTTAAATTTTCAATCATCTCCTGTTTCTGCCATGGAAATTCTGGTTTCGGAATTACAAAATCCTGAAAAGAAAGTACAATTCCTGCAATAATTAAAGAAATTCCTGCAAACCCGGCTACTCCAAAACCAGGAAGAACCAGTAGTTCGATTCCTAATAATACTATTCCCAATCCCAGCAACAGAATTTCTGTGTGAGCAGCCAATCCTACCACATATTGGGCAGAAAATACCAGACCCAGACATATTATTCCTATAATGCCTGGCACTCCAAATCCCGGAGAACGTAATTCTATATACAATGATGCAAGCCCTATTGCTATAAGAACCGGAGCAATTGAACCAATTAATCCTGCAAACTTTTCCGACCAGTTTGATTCAATTTTTATTACTTCTGAGTTTTTATAACCCATTTTTGTAATCATCTCCTCCATATCATTTACACTCATTCCGGAGAAACCAAACTGATTTGCTTCAATATCATCCATTGTAAGCAATTCACCTTTTCTTACAACATTTTTACTTGATATGATCTGCTTTTTTTTCTCTGTACTTAATTCCGAAAGTTGAGTTGAATCCAAATAAACTGTTGTGTCCGAAAATTTGACTTCATAGACACTAATTTCTGATGACACCATTGCTTCAGTAAGCAACTCCGGATAACCATTTCGCTTTGCCAACGTTCTAAACTTTGCCCTTATGGGGGATTGGAATTTTTCTCCCAGCATCTCTGGACCATCATTGGAATATGTCAGTGGAGCAACATCTCCAATTGTGGTCGATTTTTTCATAACCAGTTCATTGCATGAAAGCGCAATAAGAGCACCTGCCGAAATTGCTTTTGTTTTCACATACGCTATAGTTGGAACATTAATACTTACAATGGTATCAACTATCTGAAAGGCTGAATTAACCTCGCCTCCATAAGTATCGATCTCAAATATTAAAATCCGCTCAGGATATTTTTCACTTTCATGGATTGCACGTGAAATAAAAGCTGCCATTGATGCATTCACGGTTCCTTCAACCGGTATTACAATCAAAACCGGATTCTCTGATTTCTCATCATTTTTTTCAGAAAAAACATAACTGTTAATTAAAAAAATTATTGTGACCACTAAAGTAAATATTCTCAACATTGTTCAAATCCGTTTTTAATTAAGAGGTTTAATCTAACAATCGTCGGAAAAGACATTTTATTACATTTACTTTCTCTTGTACTTTTCCGAAACTTGAATTGGTTTAAATGATTTTATCTCTGATATCTTACATCTGGTTAATAAATAATCAGAAACTTAAATATAACTGTTTTAAAATAAAGTTGTATTTATAAATGATGAAAATCAAATAATAATGTTAATTTTAACCTTCATTCATTAGAAACAATCTTTTCTGGTAACGAATGCAGCCAGTTGTAAAAAACCGTAGAAAAAAACAGTGTGTACTCAGATAATGTTTGAGATGGCAGGTTTTTTGCTATTGCCTTTCTCTGTATCTCATCGGTAATACAGTATTAAGAACTGCCATTATCTTGATATAGTGTTTATATTTCGAAATTGAGTATTACATTATTACTTTCTTTGAAATGTTTACCATGGCATTTCAATTTTTCCTGAATGGAAGCGATTAATTGACGATGTAAATGTGAGAGCGGCACCTGTTGCAGGAAAGGTATTATGGACGTGAAATTAATATCTATTTTGCCTTTTTCGTTACCGGTATCGGTATCATCAGCTGTTGTTGTCGTAATCGCCATCGTAATTACGATAGGCTTTCAGTCTACCATAAGCGTATCTTTTAATATTGCCAGATCTGCCTTTACGACATCAAACTATGCATCGGGAACCATTCAGAAACATAACCATACAACTTTTCAATTTTGACTCTCTGGTATAGTATTACTATTTTAATAAAAAGATAATATTTTTATTATGTGGAACTTTTTCGAAAGGAGCAAAAAAACAAACATCTGATTAGGGGTAATTTTTTAATATACAAAGTGAGTTGCAGTTGAGTTTTCTTGAATATTACTATATAATTACATTGCCGGCTAAATTTCTTCTGGCGTAGAGGGCTTTATCGGATATAATTTTCCCCTTAGACAGAGGGAATCTTACAGATTTGTTAAAGCGATTAAATAAATGGATATAAGAACTGAAACATTGTATTTTCGGGACATAAGCCGATATCGTGTTCTTAGTGAACAAGAACAGCGAAAACTGGTTGAACTAGTTAAAGAAAATGATGAAACAGCAGTTAATAAGCTTATCACTGCTAATCTTCGTTTTGTTGTAAGCGTTGCAAGACGTTACCGGGGACGTGGTTTAAGTTATCTTGAACTGATAAATGAAGGAAATCTTGGCTTATTAAAAGCAGCAAAGAGGTTTAATCTTGAAAACAATGTTAAATTTATTTCCTATGCAGTCTGGTGGGTCCGCCAATCGATTCAAAAAGCTCTTTTTGAACAAGCAGGAACTGTTCGTATTCCACCAAACAAACTGGCGCTTATAAGCAAATTCAAAGCAGCTCTTGAGCGAAACTGCGGAAATTTCCAGAAAACAGTCATGATGGATGACTTCAGGAATTATGAAATAGATATTATTGATGTACTTGAAAAACTAAAAGGTGTTTCGCTTGATGCACCGGTAGCAAATACCAAATTTGATGAAAACGCTCCAAAAACTCTTCAGGATATATTAGGTGAAGATCCCAATCAGGATAATGAAAACCACAATAAGGAACTTGAATCTGTCCTGAATAGCGTGTTACAGAATATAACCAGCCGTGAAGAAAGAATTCTTAGAATGTATTATGGGTTAAATTTTTCCCGCCAATTTACTCTCGAAGAAATTGGTAAAGAATTAAAGCTTACCCGTGAACGCGTAAGGCTTATTCGTGACAGATCTTTACGCAAATTGTTTCAAAACCCCAATTCCAGAGAAAAACTTTCTCCTTTTATGAATGACACTAAATAATTATTTATAATCTTAAGCTTTTAAGCAAATTGTTTTTAAACATTTCATTATATCATCTAACCATTTTTTTATACAGTTTATGAATTTATTGATGTAGAATATTTCATATCCTTGATTGTATTTTGAATTTATGACCTTTTTTTTTCGCCATAAAATTTTTACACTGCTTTTTATTCTTTTCATTTGGTATTGGTTTTATAATCCGGCCAATCGAATTGGATTTGCGTGTAAAGGAATAGTCGTTTATAATCGTTTTCCAGTTTTTCTTTTTGATTTGTATATAAACCCGGATGGGAAAATGGTTCTTCTTGAAGATCTAAACAAAGAGCAGAGTGTTGGTTATTGGTACAAAACTCATTTCACCACAAAGTCATCAGAAAATAAAAGAACTGCATTTATAGTAGGGACAGGATTTGACAGTACTGAATTTGTTATGAACTATAATTTGGTCCAGAAAATTCAGGCCCAAAACATTCTTGTTAAACAAATGCCCTCACCGGAAGCCATTAAACAATACAATAACATGCGAGACAGTTTAAATTCCGTATCTATTTTACTAAAAATTAAATGATTTGTTTATCGCAGTTGTGCAACGAACTATATTAATCTTTCTGATTTGAATCATCTAAAGTATAATTGTATTTTGACATTTACCCGAATATATTTAAACCTGAATGGAGACAGTTTTTAAACAATACTGAGGTAGAAGATGTTTAGGCAAACTAATACGAAAAAAGCAAAGTATACCAGCTTCAGGTATATTCCTTATTTTTACCATGAAATGCTTTTACAACTGTCTGTATCTCGTTTTAAATCGAAATTGCCATATTCAGATTTAAATTATTTCCATACTGGTTTTTGGCTTTTACTGCACTGGATTTAAAGGGGGCTGTTTTATTTCTGATCTTTTATCAATAATCACAACACCAATTAATGGTGAGAATATCTTTGGCATCAATATCAATTACGATTCTGATTTCGAAACCGTAAAACAGGAAATCGGCAAACTTGGAAATACTGATTATGATCTAATAGAATCTCTTGGTATTAAAATCCTCAAAGAGAAATCCAAGGATATCCGAATTTTTTCTTTCCTTGCACTGGTATACTTAAGAAACAAACAATGGGAATCTTTAGCAGATATCTTTGATGGCCTTTGTGCTCTTTGTGAAAAAGATTATGATTCACTTTTTCCCGACAGGGCCAGGGCAAAACAACTGGCATTTAAATGGCTGTCTGAAGACAGATTTAAAAGTTTACTCGAAGAACATAAACCGGAAGAATCCAACTATGAACAGATCACAAGATTAAGAAACTCTCTTTCAAAAATCAAATCCATACTTGAACAGAAGTTTCCTGACGGTTCTCCGTTTCCTTCAAGTCTCTTTAATAAATCCCAGCTCTGGGAGAAATCATGTAAACCAAAACCTGTTGAAAAACCCCCCGTAACTACTCCTGAACAAACTTCATCGACGCAGGAAGTTTCCAGAGCAACTGTATCTTCAGGTTCTTCATCGGCAGCTGTATCTGAAGCACCTATGGAAACACCAAAACAGGGTCAAACTGCTGCAAAAAAGGCTGCAATCTTCCTTATAGAAAAAGAACCACACAAATCAATGGGTTATCGCTTATTACGTACAATTCGATGGGATATACTGGAAAAAACACCTCCTTCTGAAAATGGTAAAACTCAACTCACCGCACCTCCGTCTCAATTACGAACCAGTTTTCAAAACCTGATAAATCAAAAAGACTGGAAAACGGCACTTGAAAAATCTGAAACGTCATTTTCTGGTGGTGCCAACCATCTCTGGCTTGATCTTCAAAGAATCAGCCATACTGCTTGTAGAGAGCTCGGTGATCAATATAAAAATGTAGCAGATGCGGTACTTTCCGAAACTGCCTTTTTAATTAACCGTTTACCGGAATTGATTTCCATGTCTTTTTCAGATGGATCTCCTTTTTGTGATGATCTTACAAAAGACTGGATCTCTACTGATGTAAAATCAGCTTTCTCTTCAGATAATAATTCTTCAAAAGCAAAATTGATTTCAGATGATCCTGTTGAAGCTGAGCAGCGTGAAGTAAATGGAATGGCTGCATCCGGTAAAATTGAAGCCGCACTGGATTTTATTCAAAATAAAATGCGTACAGGTTCAGAACGGGATAATTTCAGACGAAAGATCATGATTGGTTCACTTTTATTAAAAGCAAAACAACCTGATGTATCAATTTCTGTTCTTGAATTATTGGATAAAAAAATAACAGAATATAACCTGGATATATGGGAACCTGAACTTGCTACCGAAGCCTGGTCTGCTTTGTTTCTATCGTACAAAGCGGGTAAAGTACAAAAACCTCAAAACATAATTATCGCTCTTCAGGAAAAACAGAATAATATACTGTCCAAAATAAGTCAAATTAACCCAGGTAAAGCATTTATGTTAAACAAATAAATTTATGAAAGGCGGCATGATATGGCTGGAAGTTTTCAAAACGAAATTCCTTCTGCACGAATAAATCTTAAACTTGATGTAGGTAAAGGTGATGCGAAGAAAAAAACTGAACTACCTTTAAAAATGCTTGTTCTTGGAGATTTTTCTTTCAAGAATAAATCTGAACGTGTAACTGATCGTGAAAAAATCAGTATCAATAAAAACAATTTCGAACAGGTTATGGAAAGCCTCGACCTCAATCTCAACTTTAATGTTGACAACAAGATCAGCAATGAAGGTGAACTCAATGTCGACCTGGATATCAAAAATATGAATTCTTTTAAACCTGAAAATGTGGCTAAAAACGTTCCTGCTCTTAGCAGATTACTGGGTGCACGCAATCTTATAAAAGATTTGAAATCTAATCTTCTCGACAATCGCGAGTTTCGGAAACGTCTGGAAGATATTATTAAAGATCCTAATGCAGTCCAGTCTCTTCAGGAAGAATTGAAAAAGATTGTGCCTGAAGAAAAAAAAGACAGTGAAGAAAAACCAGTTGAAGAATAAGTTTTGATCATTTTAAATACAGGAGAGTAGTCAATGGAAGCTCAACAGGAAAAAAATGCAGCTGAAGCCCAGAATGCTCAAGGCCTGGATTTCATTTATGAAACAATGAACCTTGATATCCCGAATCACGAAGTAGACATTTCTGAATTTAAAAATGCTGAAGCTCTTGCAGATAGCAATCCTAACGAACGGATTGGAGCTGCTTTGGCATTTTTTGTTCAGAGTATTGTTGATTCAACACAAAATGTGGACAAAATTGATAAAGTTGTTCTTGATAATCAAATTGCCGAAATCGACCGGAAAATTTCAATTCAACTCGATGAAATCCTTCATCATCCAAAATTTCAAAAAATGGAATCTTCATGGAGAAGTTTGAAGTTTCTTGTTGATCGTACTGACTTCAAAAAAAATATCAAAATCGATATTCTTGATCTTTCTAAAGAAGATCTTGCTGAAGACTTTGAAGATGCACCGGAAACTATTCAATCCGGATTATACAAACATGTCTACACCGACGAATATGATACTCCCGGAGGTGAACCATACGCAACAATGGTATCTAATTATGAATTTAATTCAGGATCACCAGATGTGGCACTTCTTCAGGAGATCTCAAAAGTTGCATCAAGTTGCCACTGTCCGTTTTTAGGAGCAGCAACTCCAAAATTTTTCGGTAAAGATTCTGTTCATGAACTTCCGAAAATTGAAGATCTACATAATTACATGGAGAGAACAGAATTTTTACGCTGGAATGCTTTCAGGCAAACTGAAGATTCACGTTATGTCGGACTTACATTACCTCGTTTCATGCTTCGTCTTCCATATGGACCTGAAACACAACCAGTAAAAGAGTTTAATTATTCCGAAAGTGTTACTGGTGATGACCATGACAAATATTTGTGGGGAAATGCTTCATTTTCTTTTGCAGCAAATATGGTAAGGTCTTTTATTGATAATGGCTGGTGTGTTCAAATTCGTGGACCTGAAGCTGGTGGAAAGGTTGAGGAGCTGCCTATTCATCTCTTTGATGTTGGAAAAGGTAAACAGATGAAAATTCCGACAGAAATCCTGATACCGGAAACCCGGGAGTTTGAATTCGCCCAGGAAGGATTTATACCGCTCTCTTTTTATAAAAACAGAGATTACGCTTGTTTTTTCTCTGCTAATAGTGCTCAAAAACCACAGGAGTATGATGATCCGATCGTTACTGCCAACATGCGTATAAACTCACGGCTGCCATATATTTTCCTGGTTTCGAGAATTGCGCATTACCTGAAAGTAATTCAGAGAGAAAATATAGGATCTACAAAAAGCAAAACTGTATTGCAGGATGAACTTAATGAGTGGATAAGGGGGCTTGTTACCGAAATGAATGATCCCGGACCGGAACTAATTGCTACTCATCCACTTAAGGCTGCAGATGTTGCTGTTAACGAAATTGAAGACAACCCGGGTTTCTTCTCTGTCGCATTATCTGTAATGCCTCATTTTCAGATTGAAGGAATTGATATTAATTTGTCTCTTGTTTCTCAAATGCCAAAAGGGAAATAATTTAAAAAAAATGGAGAAATGTGATGAAGATCACATTTCTTTTATTAAAAAAGACCTATATTTTCTTATGTAATTCGATTTTTCAAAAATAAAAACTTTCTGAAAGGAGTTTTTTATGCCTATTCCTGCTTATATGTGGTTAAAGGATGACGCTGGCAATGATGTTGAGGGATCTGTTGATGTTGCCGGCCGTGAAAAAAGTGTCGAAGTTCTCGCTTTTGATCATGAAGTCAGAATTCCTACTGATCCTGATACAGGTAAGTTGACAGGAACAAGAAAGCACGAAGCAATTAAAATTGTTAAAGCTTACGATGCGTCTTCTCCTTATCTGTATAAAGCTGTCTGCGAAGGACAAACTTTTTCAGAGGTAGAACTCAAATGGTATAGAATTGACGACACAGGAACAGAAACAGAGTATTTTAATCACAAACTTGAAGGTGTCAAAATCTGTTCCGTAAAACCGATAATGCATAATGTCAAAGACCCATCCAAGGAACGTTACGTTCACCTTGAAGAGGTCCAGATGAGATATCAAAAAATTACCTGGACTTATGTAGATGGTAACCTGCAGGCTTCAGATGCATGGAAAGAAGGCAGGTAAAGATAATTATTATTTCTCTTTTTCTTGCTCCATTGTAAAAAAATTACAATGGAGCTTTTTTTAATTCAGCTTAAATAACTATATAAGATGAATGGAATTACATTTCTGCCTGATTTCATACTTTAACTGTTCTTAACTGATTTCTTTCCCCTTATTTTATATTTATCTGATCCAATAAAATTTTAAGCAATAATTGATTGAACATGTGTCCAGATATGATTAATTATTTCAATAATTTTAATTCTTTGCTTCTATTATTACTCATAATTGTTATAGTAATATTTATTACCGGTTCCTTCTTCTACAAAAAAATCTCCTGCTTTAATCAATCCTTAAAAATCAAAAAACGTTTTAAAATTGCAAAAAAAGGTGAAATAAGTGCCAGAGAGTTTTTAATTCAAAACAAATTTGAGATCCTTAAAGAACAAGCTGTTATAACTCCTTACATGACTATAGACAACGAAAAACACAAATTTTCCTTACGAGCTGATTTTATTGTACTCAAAAAAGGTATAAAAGCACTGGTTGATGCAAAAACCGGATCTGCAATAAATCCGCTTAATCCATTAACCAGAAGACAGCTGCTGGAATATTTTTTAAACTATGATGTACAAAAGGTATACCTTTTTGATGCAAGTAAAAAAGTATTACGAGAAGTTTCATTTGAAATGAAAGGTCTGTCCAAAAAGAAGCTGTTTTTATCTGGAGCTATAACAGGAAGCATTGTAACACTGTTTTTACTGCTTATTATAAAATTTGTTTAATTGACATATTAACTCAGTAATATACATTGAAATATATTCGTTACATATTGCCGATCCATGAGGCATTATTAACACATTTGAAAAATTCCATAAAGGTGATGATTCCGGAAGAGGCTCCTCAGAAAAAACATCAAGACCAGCACCAGCTATTAAACTGTTTTCTAAAGACCAAACCAGATCATTTTCATTATAGCAGTTTCCTCTTCCCAAGTTATAAAAAATGGATGTGTCTTTCATTTTTTTGAAAAATGATCTTGTAAAAAAATCATTTGTTTCTTTTCCACCTGGGAGAAAGCTGATTACATGGTCTACTTGAGAAATAAACTGATCAATCTTTTCGGGACTAATAATATTGTCTGCATATTTATCAAAAACAGGATTGTATGGTGAACGCTTTACACCTGTTATTTTGCAACCAAAAGATTTAAGTACTTGGGCACTTACCCTTCCAATTGAACCAAAACCAATTATCAGAGCATGTTGGAAACTCAAACTGTGAGTATCACTCAGGTAATTACGTTCCCATATTCGCAAATTCTGATTGTGAAGAATTTTTTTAAGTTTCCGGTTAAAAAAAAGTATCATGCTCATAAGAGATTCGGACATGATCTGCCCATGAAAAGATCCATGAAAAACGGAAACGCTGCTCTCCTGTGCTATCCAGTCATGTCCTGCTGCAGGTGTAAATATTGCCTGTAATTTTGGAGAATCTTTATACCATTCTGACTTAAAATACCATGTTATCAGCAAATCACACTTTGATAAACCTTTTTTCAGCTCATCTTCAGAACTAATCCGTTGAAATTCCCAAAGCGGAAATCTGTTTCGCAGTTCATTAATATGATTATCACTAATCCTGAATGCATCAATAGTGCTTTCAAGGAAAACAAGAATTTTCATTTCAGCAATTCTCTGCAATTTCTTTTATTAGTTTTTCTGTATCTTTCCAGCCTAAACAAGGATCTGTAATAGATTTACCAAAAATTTTTTCCTCTGCTTTCTGATTCCCTTCCTCAAGATAACTTTCTATCATAAACCCTTTAATCATTTTTTTCAGCAAAGATGAATATTGTCTGTTTTGTAATACTTCCATACAAATTCTAGGTTGTTCTCTAAACTTCTTACCTGAATTATCATGATTTGTATCCACAATAATTGCTGGATTATTTAAATTCCTTTTTTCATATTCTTGAGCTGTCGAAACCAGATCCTCGTAATGGTAATTAGGAATGGTTTGTCCATAATGATCAACAGCTCCTCTGATTATCAGATGTGCATAAGGATTTCCCTCAGTTTCAACTTCAAAACCATTATATGAAAAGATATGGGGTATTTGGGCTGCATAAACCGAGTTCAATGCCACTTTCATGTCTCCACTTGTTGGATTTTTCATTCCTGCAGGAATATCCAGACCGCTTGCAGTAAGCCTGTGTTGTTGATTTTCAACAGATCTTGCTCCTACTGCGACATAACTTATCACATCATCAAGATATGGGTGGTTATCAGGATAAAGCATCTCATCAGCAACTGTCAGATGAGACTCCAACAAAGCTTTAATATGCATTTTCCTGATTGCTTTAATCCCTTCATCAATATTTGGTTTCTTATATATATCCGGTTGATGCGCCATTCCTTTATAACCTTCACCTGTTGTTCTTGGTTTATTTGTATAAACTCTTGGAATCAAAACAATCTTGTCTGCAATTTGTTGCTGCAACAACGACAATTTTGATATGTACTCGCAAACCGCATTCTCATCATGAGCACTACAAGGACCTACAATAATAATAAATCTGTTATCTTTTCCATTAAAAACATCAAGAATTTCTCTATCCCGTTTATTTTTAATATTTTTTAATTCATTTGAAACAGGAATTTTTTCCTTAATTTCATCCGGTAATGGCAGTTTACATATTTTTTTGAATCCCATAATACCCCTGAATAGAAAATTGTTATCAACGATCGCTCATGATATTTGTAATTTATCCTATTTTACACTGCATAAAAAGGCTGCAGTCAGGAACATCTTGCTTAATTATGTACAAACCGTTCTCGACTAAGATAACCTGGTCTTTTCCAAAGATGCTCCTGGTTAATAGTTATCTGTTTTGTGACATGGGTTATGATAATATAAATTATCTGCCATACAATTCATTTACACTAATCTTTTTTGGTGCATTATTATCTATTTAAATTTCTTACCCGTAGCTTGCTCATCAAACCAGTATGAGGAGTTCGATTATACGATTTCTATGGACTATGCTCACAGTTTTTCTGTAATTAGCCTCGGTTTTTAAATCTACCTGGCTGTTTTTATCAATTATGTCTTAATGATTGAATATTTAAGTTTGATTTAATAAAATATAAAGGTAAGATTATGTTTAGTACCAATTTGTCTGAAGCATCTGATTTTAATCTTATACGGTATGAACTGCTGGTATGCAGTTCAATTTTTTCCGTTTTTATTGAGTTGTTTATTAAATCTGATGCATTTTGAAAAACTATATGCGATCGTAAACTTACTTACACTTTGAAATATAAAAATTGTCGACTATTGAGAATTTTATCCAGATTTTGTCGGAAATATTAAAACCCTTGTAATTATAACATCTGCCGAGGATTAAATGAAAAAGTTCAGAAGTATTAAATCCAAGTTAATATCATACACTATGATATTGATATCAGGCATCTTTTTGATAGTACTTTCCGTTATTATCATTATGAACGTCATAAATGTAAATAATCAGATTAATAAATCCCAGAAGAATATTTATAACTCACTTATTACCCGGGGAAAAACTTTAGTAAAAAATAATAGCATGGCAATGAGTGGAATGGCTGAAGATAATGCATTTACAGCAATTCAAACTCTCGTTTCATCAACTGTTTTTGATGATGCGGATATGAGTTATGGTATATATATGGATTCAAGAAAAATACCATGGGCGTACACTTTTAAAACCGATTCTGATAAACAAAAAATTGAAACCCAACCTCTTGAAGATTCAATGTCTGTCTGGGCATCATCATTAAGAAATCCTGGCTATAAATCCATTTTTTTTAAAGGTTCTGAAATAATAGAATTTGCAGCTCCTGTAGTTTCTGAAAATATTATCCTTGGATGTATCCGCTATGGAATCAGCACCGATTCCATGCGTGAATCCATTAAAGAATCACAACGTGATGGAAAAGCAGCCATGAATCAGATGATTGCTATGTTAATTGTTCTATTTTTTGGGTCATTGATTAATGGTTACATTGTCATAAAACCGCTGGCATCACGCATAACCAGCCCTATAGATTCTCTGGTCAGCTCAACAAAATTAATTTCTGAAGGAAATTATGATATTGCTGTAAATCCATCAAGTGATGATGAAATCGGTAATTTAGCTGAACATTTTGAATCTATGCGTAAAACTATCAAGGAATATACAGATCACCTTCAGGAAATAATTGATGAAAAAATGCAACAAGTTAATGATATTCTCAATAATATTGACCAGGGGCTTTTTACCATTAATTTAGATGGAACTATTAATAAAGAGTATTCAGCCCGTGTTAATGATATTTTAAAAATTGACAATCTTGAGAATCGCAATCTTGATGAAATATTGAGACTTGATAAAGAGCAACAGAAAACCTTTAAGATTTGGCTGAATCTTGTCAAAAAAAGGCACAAAACACAGAAATGGAAAAAACTGACCAGATTAGCTCCTGTTCAGGAATTGAATTTATCTGTCTCAAATAATCCTGAATCAGATATAGAATACGTATCCATTTCTTATCAGAAAATATTGGACAAACATGGAAACCTTTCAAAGATAATGGTTCTCGCAATGGATGAGACCGAGAAACGTCTGAAAGACCTTCAAATGCAGGATCAAAAACAGGAACATGAGAATAAAGTTAAAACCATATTAAGTATTGTCAACACACCACCTGAAGAAATATCAGGGTTCATTGAAGACACTTTTTCAAGACTCAATGAAATTAAGTCTCAAATAAATGATCATCTTAATAGTGTAAAAAAACAGAGAAGTAATTTTCCTGAAAATGCAGAACATATAATCACTGATTCACAAATTAACATCCTTTACCGAAACATTCATACTATTAAAGGTAATGCTGGATCCTATGGTTTTGATATACTTTCGAAGTACACACATTTGGCCGAAGATAAACTTGAAGAACTAAAGAAGCCTGTAACTACCCGTCGAACCGATATCCTTTCGTCATTACAATGTCTAATAGACAAATCATATATGGAACTGAATTATATTAAGAAACAAGTGATGCTTGTACTTGGCAAAGATGATGAGATTTCTGTAAGGGTTCCTGTAAACCGCATCATTAAAATCCAGAATATTTGCCATGATATAAAAAAGGAACAATGCCGACAAAACATTGACAACCTTATACAAGAATGTATAATATTATCATGGAAACCTCTTAAAACATTAATTAGAAAATATCAGAAAACAGCTTTCAAAATTGCACGTAAAACGCACAAAAAAATGGATTTCATAATAATTGATGAACAAAAACTTTTTGCACCGGATGAATTTAATGACATTGATGACATATTAATACATCTCATTCGCAATGCAGTTGACCATGGTATAGAAAGCCCTGATGTAAGGGATGAACATGGAAAAGGAATCGGGCATGTCAGATTTGAATACAAAAAACCGCAAGGCTTAAAACAAATTGTCATATCAGATGATGGCAGAGGTATTGACATTGATAAACTGGTGGATTCTTGCATCAAAAAAGGTTTAATAGATGCTTCAGAAGCACTTCTTCTTGATGATTCCGAAAAAGTGAATTTGATTTTCAAGTCGGGATCTTCAACCAGCACCAGAAAAATTACAGATATTTCCGGAAGAGGAATAGGGATGAATGCCGTAATAACCAAAATAAATACACTCGGTGGTAAAATTACTGTTAATACTGAACCAGGAAAAGGTACGAGTTTTATGATTCTAATTCCTGATAATAAACAATGTTCTGGTTGATTTAACTTTTTAATATGATTTATGTGGTATATTCTTTTTCATATCTTTCAACAATAGATATCTGTTCTGAAGAGGATAATTATATTTTATAAATTTAACCTTACATGTGATATGTCACACAGACATATGAGTCCAGAAAAAAAATCCTTTTTTGTCTGTTCTGATAGAAAGGTTTCTATATGTCCTGTACCAAAAACTTACTGCTTCCTGAATTAACATCTGCTTTTTCCAAAACGGCTGTAATTTGTGTCAAGGATTTTCTTGGCAAACCCGCTGTCATTCATGAAAATTGGGATGTAGTGGACCGGCTTGTAACACATTATGATTACATACTTACAATGGGAGGAGCAAGCCAGAACTTTCAATCTATTCTGGCGATTGGAGTAAGCAAAGATTTCTCTTATATATTTGGAGTAAAGGACAAAACTGAATTCATAGATATCCTGGGTGAATTTGCAAACACTTACTGGGCATTACTTATGGATGACCATGTTTTTACAAAACATTTCGGAATATTAAACCAATCAATTCCTGTGGTTTACTCAAATGGAACACCTTTTTTGCCGTTTATTTCAGGTGTTCAGGGAAAGGTATACATTGAAAATGAATTTATATTTCTTGGGTATGCTATTCAAAAAGTTATAAGATATTCTCTATAGAAAATTATTTATGATATAATCATAAATTGGAGGAGTAAGATGTCAAATACAGTAATCGTAATTGATGATTCAATTTTTTTGATTAAACAGATTGTAGATTTTTTTGAAAAACAGCTGAATTTTCAGGTTGTCGCCACAGGAAATGATGGTAATGATGCGGTTGAATTATATAAGAAATATAAACCAGACCTTATCACTCTTGACATAACAATGCCAAATAAAGATGGAATTGAAGCACTGAGAGAAATTCTTTCTATAAACCCTGAAGCAAATGTCCTGATGATTTCGGCTGTTCGGGGAAGTGCAATGCTCGAGTGTATGAATGAAGGTGCTAAGGGATATGTTGAAAAACCTTTAAAATTCAATGATTCTGAATTTGTAAAAGATTTCAAAGAAAGCATAAATGGTATTTTCTGTAATTAAATGATTTTGTCTGCTGTTTTTCATGAAAAGAATCTTAAAAAAACTTATTTTTTCCGGGTTGATTTTTTTGATATGTAATTCAGGCATTCTGAATGCAGAAGAAAACTTATATGTTTTCTACCCTTCTACATACAGGCCTCAAATTATACAAGACAAATTGCAGAATGAAATGAAAGGAATCAAGGTCACTGTATTTGGACGATATGTAGACTTTATTTCTAAAGTCCAATCCGATTCACCTCATGCTGTTGTTACAAAAACCCGATTGATTAAAAATCAATTAATAAACTATTCTGTTATCAAACATGGAGTCCGTTCCGGTACAAAAAAGGAATCATACATTTTATTATCCATTGAATCTCCTGTAAAGCCTGGTTCAATTGATCAAAAATCCACCATCGGTGTAATTGACTTTTTCGGACGTAGCGAAACCAGCAATTTTGTGTCTGATTTATTATCCGCTAAACCTAACGTTAAACGAGTCAAAAAAATTGAGGATCTTCTTCCGTTATTGTCTTTTAATCTCGTAACCTGTATCCTGATAGAAAAAACCAATGTTAGTTATTTTCAAAATACTTCAACTATCAAATTCGCAATTACTCCTCTGAAGTTTTCTGATGAGGACATTATCGCCCTTGCACAAAAAAATGGAACTTCAATACCAAAAACAATTAACTTTACAAAACAATCGTGTGATCTGATTAAATCCTTTTTTTATGTCGATAAGTTCGAATAGTCTGCCCGGTTCATTACAGTCACAAAGGGATTCAATAATTTAGTGGATATTAAATCTTATTGCTTACATTACAGGTAAATGCATTCGTAGATGTATATATTAAGGCAAACTAAGTACAATTTGATTACGTCCACTGGTTTTTGCCTCATACAAAGCAGAATCTACTCTATTTAACAATATTTCAGGTGTGTCATTTTTTTGAAGTTGTGCGATTCCCATACTTAATGTTACTTTTAAATCCGAATCTGCTTTGATATACTTGTTAAATTTAAATTTTTTAATTGCTTTTTTAATACGTTCAGCCGCTTGCTCTGCTTCTTCAAGATTTGTCTCTGGTAATATCAAAATTATCTCATCACCACCATATCGACAAGGAATATCTTCAGTTCTGATCGTATCTTTTATAATTTTCGAAACAGCAATTAGAACAAGATCTCCTACCTGATGTCCATAGTTGTCATTAAAGGATTTGAAAAAATCAATATCAATAAACAGGACACTGATATCGTGTTTTGAATCCTTAAAAGAATCCAGTTTTTTATTATAAATTTCATCAAAATATAGCCTGTTAAATAAAGATGTTAATCCATCAATGTATAATTGTTTACTCTTGAAAGTCAGGTCTTCAGTTATACTTTTAAGTTTTTTTGCAATTTTAAGGTTAACCATATTCAGCGAGACTACACATTTTATAATACCCGGTTCACCTTCAATGAAAATTGAACCTGATGCAACTTTTGGAAAGTTAGTATTCCCAAAAGTTACAATTGCGTTTGAATAACTTAAATCTCCGAAATCGGTTTCCAGCTGAACTAAAAGCTGGCCAATTGCAATATTCATAATTTCTTTTATGGCATCTGCAGTATCAGGTCTGGAATCATAAATTTCCTGTTTTGAAAGATTACTGTTAAAACCCATTAAATTTAATGCAACTTTTTCATCAAGAATCAAAATACATGTACCCTGAACCGTACCTGCAAATGGTAAAAATACAACCATACCCTTTTCAAAAGAGATCGCTTTTTCTTCTATGGTTTTTTCATTTACTTTAAACTCTATTCCGGTCATATCTTCAATTGTTCTGCTTACTTTTTGGGCAAATTGAAGAACATACCTGTTAATGCCATTGACAACAGTACACATATCAAATATCCTTAGAGAATCTGATCTAAATCTGAACTGGAATGTTCAGGAGTAATGATTAGTTTCCAATTTCTGTAATTTAAACTATTAAATTACCACAGCAAATGACAAGTTTCTCTGTTTATCTTTTTTTTATTGCCTTACAATCAATCCAGACAATTAGAAATTTTAACCCTTTTACTGGCCATTTATATATTTTACATCCTTTTAAGATAATTATTTAATGATTGTTCATGAATTATTATTAAACTGAACTGATGAGCTGAATCTATTTATCTAAAAAAGGATCGTAGCTAAAAAACCATCTCTCTTAAACTAACAGTTCCTTCTAAAGCAACAGATCAGAATATGAAAAAGAAAAAGACAGCTGTTATTCTTGGCGCCAGTAAAAATCCTGCCCGTTATTCATTTCAAGCTCTTTTATTATTAAAGAACAAAGGACATAGAATAATACCAGTTAACCCGATACTTGATATTATTGAAAATATTCCGGTAGTTCATTCCCTTTCAGAGATAAAAGAGAAAATAGATACACTTACATTGTATGTGAATCCTGAAAGATCTGAATCTCTTTCAGACGAAATTTTTGAATTAAAACCAGACAGGGTGATTTTTAACCCGGGAACGGAATCTGAAAAGCTTAAGAATGAACTTGAAAAAAGAAATATTGCTTGTATCGAAGCATGCACTCTTGTTTTATTAAAAACAGGCATGTTTTAATTATAATCAAGACTTCATTAGCCTGAATTGATTTATTCCTGTTCAGGTTGAAGTTAGTGCATTATGAGCGGTTCATCAGAACAAATTCAATTATAAACTTATTTTTCATTAACCAGAATAAATGTGACTTTGTCTGATTGTGTAAATGATAATGCACGCAAATAGTGGGAGATTTTACGAGCAGACATAAGGCGAAAAAAATGTTTCAGAAATCCGCAACCTTTGCATTTAACTGTTTTTAAACTGTTTTTCTGAAGTATCTTTTCCAAATCGGATTTTGTAAAATTATAGGGATGACCTCGATCGATTTTGAATATTTCCAAAAATCTTTCAAGTACAACTCCCCACAATGTATGTGTAAAGTTTCTCAGGTATATAACTCCATTTGGGACAAGAACTCTACCTGCCTCCTGGAAAAACAAATCTATATCTTCACAATGATCAAGAATGTTATCAATTATTAAAAAATCGAAACAATTATCAATAAAAGGTAAATATTCTCCCTGTGCTGAGGAATATTTTACCTGAGGATCCCGATATTCTTTGCATGCTTTTTGTGAACAATAAAATCTTTCTAGTGGATCGACAGCAAATCTTTTTTGGGAATTCAGGTGAGTTAAAATTCCTGCAGGCCCAGAACCAATTTCCAGTATCCTGGTTTCTTGTGTTATCTCAAAAATATTGTCTGATTCTTTTATAAGTTCTTCTGAAAATTTCTGAAAATAGTCAAATTTCAGATAGGCAATCTGTTTTCTCCACCAGGCAGTTTCGCTATTTTGAGCCAGTTTCCATCTTTTCTTTTTTTTATCCATATTTTAAACTGTTTTCAAAATAATCTATTCATATTCTATAATTTTTCGAATTTTCGTGACTATTGGAATTAATTGAATCACTAATCAAATAATTCAAATCATTATTAAGTATTGTGGTGAATTTCGCTTATAAATCCTATAAAGTAATTTATATACCAAAAGTACTTGATGCCTTTTCTGGTTACAATCTTTTGTACCAATGTCTGAAAATCATAACTTTTCCATAAACCCTTCATCGGTTTTAAATGAAACTCCGGATAGAAAAAGAACCTGATCAGATAATTAATTGACCATTTGTTGTACAGTGGCACTGCTAAAAAAGAGGATTCATGGCTGTAAAATCATTGCTGCCTGGTGATAATATCATGCTGATATTAAACCTAGATATTAATGTCTGCGAAAACTATTCGTTCAAAAGAATCGTTACTGTTTTTGAAAGAATTATAATTTCTGATTACTTGGATTTTTAACTAAAAATGCGTATTTTATATTCTTTATATTACCTGAATACAGACAAATAATTGAATAATAAAATAACTTCCTGAGCAAAAAACCGAACCGTTAACTACGAAACGGTTTAATAGAACAGGTATCCGGGCCCCTGTAAAAATCATAAATTTGTCAGGAATCAGTCATAAGCAACACAGATTTCTGCATAGAGTATTGCTGAAACAGGCCAGTGATGTGCATTGAAGAGACTCGTGTAAAGGAATCGTTATTTCTAGGGTATTAAATCTATAATCAATAAATATGAATTTTCAGTTTTAATCATTAACTAAATATGCAAAGGATTATTTATGCCTGAAACAATATCTCCCCTACAGAGTGCCAGAAAAAACTATAAACCGAAACTTCCAAAAGTTCTTGCCGAATATGGCAGTGCTGTTAAAGCTAATTCCGGTGGTCCAACGCAATCAATATCCGATCAAAATGAGATTAAAAGTCTTTTCGAAAACACTTACGGACTTCCGGTAGTCACTTTTGAAGGACCGGAAGAAAAAAACGGCAATATCAAAGCTGGTGTTATTCTCTCTGGGGGACAGGCTCCTGGAGGTCATAATGTTATAGCGGGACTTTATGATGGTTTGAAAAGACTAAATTCTGCCAATGAGTTATATGGTTTCCTTGGTGGACCAAGCGGACTTATAGATAACAAATTTTTAAAATTTGAGGATTCAACGATTGATGATTTTCGTAATACTGGTGGGTTTGACATTATTGGTTCCGGAAGAACCAAACTTGAAAAAGAAGATCAGTTTGATAAAGTTATTGTGAATCTTAAGGCATCAGGTATTACAGCACTGGTTATTATTGGTGGTGATGATTCCAACACAAACGCATGTATGCTTGCAGAATACTGCATTAAAAAGAATAGTGGTATTCAGATTATTGGCTGTCCAAAAACTATTGATGGTGACTTGAAGAATGAATGGATTGAAGCATCATTTGGCTTTGATACTGCAACAAAACTTTATTCCGAACTTATCGGAAATATTCAACGTGATGCTAATTCTGCAAAAAAGTATTGGCATTTCATCAAACTGATGGGAAGAAGTGCTTCGCATATAGCACTTGAATGTGCTTTGAAAACTCATCCCAATATTGCAATTATATCCGAAGAAGTAGCAGAAAAGAAGAAAACCTTGCGGGAAATTGTTACTGAAATTGCGGTTATTGTCAAGAATCGCGCTGATGCCGGGAAAAATTTCGGTATAGCTTTGATACCTGAAGGGCTTATCGAATTTATTCCTGAAATGAAAAAAATGATAAATGAACTTAATGAACTTATTGCTTCAAACACATCATACTTTGAATCTCTTAGTGATGACGACAAACTTCAGTATGTTAATAGTAAACTTTCTGCTGAATCGTCACAGGCTTTTTCCAGCATGCCTCAAACTATTCAGTTTCAACTTCTAATGGATAGAGATCCCCATGGCAATGTTCAGGTTTCACGTATTGAAACAGAAAAACTTCTTTTTGATATGGTTGGTGATCTTCTTCGTGAATGGAAAGCTGAGGGCAAATTCAAGGGTAATTTTTCACCATTAAATCATTTTTTTGGATATGAGGGAAGATGCGCTGCACCTTCAAATTTTGATGCTGATTATTGTTACAGTCTGGGATTCACTGCAGCAGCTTTGGTTGGTTCCGGAAAAACCGGTTATCTCTCTTCTGTACGAAATCTAACTAAGCCGTCAGATCAATGGATCGCTGGTGGAATTCCACTTACGATGATGATGAACCTGGAAAGACGCCATGGGAAAGACAAACCGGTTATCAAAAAAGCTCTTGTGGAACTTGATGATAAACCTTTTCAAAATTTTTCTGAAAAAAGAGAAAATTGGGCCTATAATGATGATTATCAGTACCCGGGTCCTGTTCAGTATTTTGGTCCGTCAGAAGTATGCGATCTAACTACAGTTACGCTGCTACTTGAGCATCAATAAATCAGTAATTTGATTTAGATGTAAATATTTCTTCTTGCCGGGTTTTTTAATCCGGCTCTTTTTTTGAGAATTTTCATTGTCGTGCAAATTAATTTTAGAAAAAAATCCCCGCCTTTAGTCGTATGATGAACGAAACTGCAAAGAGGCAAAATTCTTTGGAAAGATTTGTTGATTTAAAAGTGATTCGAACCTAATAAAGTGCAAATCCACTGGAGTATGTTAAATAAAGATTTCGACAACCCTGTTTTGAAAAGCAGGGTTGGCATTATTGTTGCGGTAATTAATTTCGTTCTCTCTGCCTGAATATGAGAGGAGGAAATAATGGCAAACGAAATAGATTTAAATACAGCAGATTATGAACAATTATTGCATTTGGGCCCACTTGGTGATAGAAGAGCTCATCAAATAATGGAAAATCGTCCGTTCGAAAACTGGGATGACATAAAAGGTATTCCAGGTTTTACAGAAAATACAGTCCATCTATTAAAGGAAGCCCATGCAACTATACATTCTAATAAGTAAAATTTGATATGTATAAAAAACAGGGGGGTTTTTACCCTCCTTTAATTCTTGTGTGTCTTTGATATTTTCAAAAAATCATATCTTGTTTTAATTTCTTTTCGATTATATTCGATTACCTTTGATTGCAATCTGTTTTCAACAAACTTTCACTGGCAGAAATTATTTTAAGCCAGAATATAAAACCATTGCCAGATATTGCATGGTGCGTTGGGGATATTTAAACCTATAGGAAAAGTTTAATTTTTGCTGAACCCAATGCTTCCTAAACGTGGCTTATAAAATCTAATAATAAATGAAATCCTCATTAATATAACAAAAACAGTTATAATTATGCCGCTTTCCTGGATAGCACTAAATTCGATCAAAGGGCTTGGTCCTGTTAGAATCAAACTACTTTTAGACAAGTTTGGAAGTCCTGATAATATTTTTAAGGAATCTGTTCAAAATCTTAGGTTGCTTATACCCGAATCATGTATTATACAAATCAACAAATCTGAAATTTTCACTTATGCGGAAAAACAACTTTATCTTGCAAATAAATCTGGTTTTAACATTCTTACAATTTCCGATAAAAATTATCCATTCTATTTAAAACAAATTTTTGCACCTCCTGTTATTTTATATACAAAAGGTAAAATCTCCGTTTTTTCTAATCACGCGGTGTCTGTTGTAGGAACCAGAAATCCCACACAATATGGCAAATATGTTACCAAACAAATATGTAAAGATTTACTGGGACAGAATTTAATAATTGTCAGTGGTCTTGCACGGGGAATAGATACTATTGCTCATGAAACCTGTGTTCAAAATAACAGAGCAACAATAGCAGTATTAGGAAGTGGTATAGACAAAATATACCCTCAATCCAATCTTGGATTGGCCGAAAAAATCACAGAAAAAGGAATGATTTTATCGGAATTTCCTTTGGGAATTCCTCCTGAAGCTTTTAATTTTCCTCGTCGTAACAGAATAATAAGTGGTTTATCTGCAGGTGTTGTTGTGGTCGAAGCAGGAAAGAAGAGTGGTAGTCTTATCACTGCGCATTATGCACTTCAGCAGGGGCGGGAAGTTTTTTCTGTACCAGGCCCAATAACATCACCTTTAAGTGTTGGAACTTTTAATTTATTACGGGATGGGGCAATACCGGCCCGAAGTGGATTAGAAATTGCAGAAAATCTGAAATTTGTAAGTAACACCAGTAATTTATCTACTTGTTGTTTACGATTACCAAAAGATCTTTTAAATGATCAGGAAAAACTGGTTTTACAACAACTTTCAGATATGCCAAATCGTATTGATGAAATATCTGAAAAAACGAATATATTAATTAGTGACCTGTTTTCCATTTTACTAAATCTGGAATTAAAGGGGTTCATTAAACAAATAAGCGGTCAACAGTACATCTCTTTAACTAGTGAATACCAATGAAAATTAATCGTTACAGTTTACGATATTTATTTTTATTAATTGTTGCAATCCTCCTTTTTTCATTAATAGGTGACCATGGATTTATAACACTTTATAAGAGTAATAAACAGATTAAAAATTTAAAAACTGAAATTGAATATTCTCAAAATATTATTGATTCTCTTAAAACTGAAATTGATCGCCTTAAACATGATACTTCATTTATTGAGAAAATTGCACGTGAAAAATATGGTATGGCAAAAGAAAATGAGAAAATTATCAAATTTGTTGAGGAGTCAGAATAAATGGCCGGGTTTCTTTTTAAAAAATTTTTAAAACAGATTCGAACAAATATTATTACAGGAACATTTTTAATTATTCCATTATTTGTTACTGTTATTATTATGGTAAAACTGTTCCAGTGGGTTGATTCCGCTCTTCCTGGAATTTTAGGAGCAGACTGGGCTCCTGGAATTGGAATTTTAATAACACTTATAATTGCTTATTTTGGTGGATTAGCTGCAAAAAATTATTTCGGGAAGAAATTTATTGATACTGGAAATGCAATTATTTCAAATATACCCTTTCTCAATAAAATATATCTGGCAATTCAACAAATAGTTGATGCTGTTTCTTTGAACAAAAAACGGCTTTTTGAACGCGCTGTTCTGATAGAATTTCCAAAAACCGATTCTTATTGTATTGGTTTTGTAACCAGTGAAATTAATACCGTTTTTTCACTTAAAACAGGACAAAAATTGGTTGCTGTTTTTATTCCAACAACACCTAACCCTACTTCAGGATATTTATTGTATTATCCCGAATCGGATATCATTGATCTAAATATACCTGTTGAAGCTGCAATTAAGCTGGTAATGTCGGGAGGTATACTTAATTCAGATCATTCACCAAAAGGCAAACCGATGTCCTCTAAAAACTGGAGCTGGATCAGAATGTTTAACAAAGATTCTTCAAAAACCGCAATGTCCGATCCTCGCGATTAACTATCAATGAGTATTAACAACATCTCTGCAATTATTCTCAATGTTTCGCCGTACCGTGAAACAAGCTGTATACTAAAACTGTTTTCACCTGAATATGGATTAATTACAGGAATCGCCAAAGGTGTAAAAAAACTTAAATCCCGAAGAGAACCTCTTGAAAGAGGTTCTCATATTAACTTAACTGTGTATTTTAAAAAAAACAGAGATATCAATACAGTCAGTAATATTCATATTATAGATTTTTTTCCGGGTATCAGAAGTAACCTGCAAAAAACTGCTATTCGTGATATTACATTTGAACTGATTATTGCTTCAATTATTAACTATAATCCTCAAAGAGAATTGTATTCTACTTTACTAAAATTTTTATCACAGTTGGAACAATTATCTGAAACTCATACTTTATACATACAACTTTGGCGTTTTTTTTATAAATTCGCTGATATTTCTGGTTTCGTACCGGATTTTTCTCAATGTATTTATTGTGGAACACCAATAAAAGAAAGTGGTTACCTTCTTATTAATAAAGGGGGTGTTTCGTGTCGAAATTGCTGTAAAAATGATTTCAGTGATCCTGATTGTCTTATACCCGAAAGATTGTTTTATATACTTGCTTCTTCCATTTTACAAAGCGATAACATCCCGTCTTTTGGTTCAGCTGAGTTGCTTCGAATAACCCGTTTAGCAGTCTCTTATTGCCGTTACCATCTGGACATTCATCGGGAATTTAAATCATTAAATTTTCTTGAACATTTAATCTTATCCGAAACAAACTGTACCAGTCATATAGCTGGTTTTTAATAACAATAGAATAGAGGGGTAATCGAATTTATTAAATTGAATTTGAGATATTTGGAAAACATATTGCTTATAGAAGATTTGTTTATTATTTTTTACATCTTTGAAGAGATTCAAATGATGGGCTAGTAACTCAGTGGTAGAGTATCGCCCTTTTAAGGCGAGAGTCGAAGGTTCGAATCCTTCCTAGCTCATAATCCTCCAAATATCTCCCAACGCAAAAACCCAATATATGTTAATATGAAAATAGATCATTTATCAAACATTTGGTCTTCATTGTCATTTCCTGGTATCAGGAACTGGGTTGCAAACTCTCCAAATCAGGGATGTTTCAAGGGATTAGCTGGTTCCAGTGATTCATTAATGATAAGTGACCTTTTCCGACAATCAAACAGACCGATTCTTGTTTTAACAGAGAACAGCAAGCATGCTGAAACGTTGGTTGATGAAATTGCTTCTTTTGTAGGAAAAAGCGAAGTTTTTCTTTATCCATCACGTGATGCAATCCCATATAATATGAAATCACCATTTGGTCCTACAGTTGAAGCACGTTTTCGGGTGCTATCAATGTTGCTGGAGGGATCAAAAAAAATAATCGTTGCTCCTTATACAACATTAATGCAAAAGATCCCGCATCGCAGGGATCTTTTTAATAAGATCATTCGTATTCGCCCGATGGATGAATTGTCAATAAATACACTTTCAGAGTGGTTAAATGAAAGCGGTTTCAGACGGGAAAACCAGGTTTCTGATATTGGTACTTACAGTGTTCGGGGATGTATTGTTGATATTTATCCTTTTTTAGTCGACAATCCTGTCAGGATTGAATTCTGGGGTGACAGTGTTGATTCAGTAAGGGATTTTGATGTTTTTTCTCAAAGATCTCTTCAGTTTCGTCAATCTATCAACATATTTCCAATGAAAGAGTTCTGTTTCTCTGAAGAAAAAGCTGAAAATGCAATAATTAAAATGTTCGAATTCTGTGAGAATAACAATGAAGATAAAATGGTTATTCATAAATTTGAACATCAATGGAAAACCGTTGGGGATTTTGAGGGTGCGGAATGGTTTTTACACTGGTTCGACCCATCTCATGCTTCCATACTTGATTATCTTTCTGATAACACAGTAGTTGTATGGGATGATATTATTCCATTAAATCGTCGTCTGGATGAATCCAGACAAAATTATCAACGACACCTGGAACGTGTTGCAGATCTTTACCGCCCGTTTTTATCCAATCCGGATCAACTTTTATACAACCCAAAGCAAATAAAAGATGATTTCAGTTTGTTTGATACTATATACCTGGATACAATAGATATACCCAATGATACTGTTATATTCAATGTTACTGTTACCGGGCAGCCACAATTTCCCCAGGATGTTAATGCTTTAACTGAAAATATAAACAGCCATTGTAAAGAAAACCTGCGTTGCATTTTATTGTGTAATAATTTGGGACATGCTGAAAGAATACAGGAGTTTTTAGAGGAGAGCTGCCCATGTTTGGAAATTGTGATCGGCTATCTTCAAAAGGGTTTCGTTATTAAAGAAACCGGTTTTTTAATTTATACTGAAACCCAGATTTATAATCATCCTCCCAAACCGGTTCGTACCAAAAAACAAAAAAGCAGTATTCCTGTTCTGAGTTTTGATTCTCTTTCTCCTCAAGATTACGTTGTTCACGAAGATCATGGGATTGCCAGATTTTTAAGAGTGGAACGTATTAAAACCGGAGAAACACAGAATGATTGTATGGTTCTGTTATATGCAGATAATTCAAAGGTATACGTTCCTGTTGAAGATTTTTATAAAGTTCAAAAATATGTCGGAAAAGATTCTAATTCGCCAGTTCTCTCCAAAATCGGAACTTCAGGTTGGGAAAAACTAAAGAATCGTACCCGTGAATCATTAAAGGAAATGGCACAAGAGCTTATTGATCTTTATGCCAAACGTCAATTTCTTGAGGGCATCCGTTTTCAACCGGATAATTTGTGGCAAAAGGAGTTTGAAGACTCATTTATTTATGAGGAGACACCCGATCAAATTAAAGCAATAAAAGATGCAAAAACCGACATGGAATCATCAAAACCAATGGACAGGTTAATTTGTGGAGATGTAGGTTTCGGGAAAACAGAAGTAGCAATGCGTGCTGTTTTTAAAGCTGTGATGTCGGGCTATCAGGTTGCAGTTTTGGCACCAACTACAATTCTTGCCGCACAACATTATTCCACATTTTGTGAAAGAATGGCAGATTTTCCAATTAAAATATCCATGTTAAGCCGCTTTTTGAAAAGTAGAGAACAGAAACCAATCATACAAAATCTTAAGGATGGTAAAATAGACATTCTTATAGGAACACATCGAATCCTTTCTGCAGACATCAGCTTTAAAAATTTAGGTTTATTAATCATAGATGAAGAACAACGTTTTGGTGTAAATCACAAAGAAAAATTAAAGCAGTTCAGATATAAAGTTGATGTTCTTTCAATGACTGCAACTCCTATTCCTCGTACACTTCACATGTCTCTAGTTGGAGCAAGAGATTTGTCAATCATTAACACCCCTCCCCGAAATCGCCTTCCAATTGAGACAAATGTTTCTGAGTATCATGATGAACTTGTGAAATCAGCAATTGAACATGAACTGGATCGAGGTGGCCAATTGTACTTTGTAAACAACAGAATAAAAAATCTCAGCCTTTTACAAGATAAAATTGAGCAGCTTGTACCAAAAGCCCGGGTTATATCTGCACATGGCCAAATGGATGAAAAATTACTTGAAACAATTATGAAGGAGTTCGTAGCTGGTCGATACGACATTCTGCTTTCAACTGCTATTATTGAAAATGGCCTTGATATTCCCAATGTTAACACCATTATCGTAAACAAAGCAGATACTCTCGGGCTGTCACAGTTGTATCAGCTTCGGGGAAGGGTTGGGCGATCATCAGAACAGGCTTTTGCCTATTTTCTTGTACCATCATTTAAAAAAATCAGTGAGATTTCCTTAAGACGACTAAAAGCACTTGAACAGTATACAGATTTAGGGTCTGGTTTTCAAATTGCAATGAGAGATCTTGAAATCCGGGGGGCTGGTAATATTTTAGGAACAAGACAACATGGATTTATTGCTGCTGTCGGTTTTGAACTCTATTGCAGATTATTACAAGATACGGTTAATGAGTTAAAGGGAGAAAAACCGGTTTTAAGAAAACAGGAAGTGAAAATTGAAATTAACACCGATGCGTATATCTCTTCAGAATATATTTCAGATAACTCCACAAGGATCTCAATTTATCAGGAGTTGTCTTCTGTATCATCAATAGAAGAGATTACAACCATTGAAGAAAATTTAAACGACAGATTTGGCCCAATTCCAGAATGTGTAAATTCATTGTTAAAACTTATGAAAATTAAAATTTTGGCTGGAAATGCCGGATGTTCGAGACTGGCCATTAATAAAAATAATGAATTGATACTAATATTTGAAGGTAATGAGGAAAGAATTAAAGATAGTATAAAAATGCTGTTTGAAAGATGTAATAGAAATTTCGAAATTCAAAATGAAATTCCTGTTTCAATAAAAACCCCACTTTTATCTAAATTTAATAGCGAACAGGTCTCGGAGGTTTTAAATATTCTAAGCTGTTTTGGTCCAAAAGAATCTGTTCATGTAATTTCACCAGTTTAAATTGTAAGTAGAATTTTTTCAAAAATGGTAATATTATCTTTTTTATTTTATAATTTTCTATTTATTAGTTACATGGATTTTGATTATAACATCATGTATCTTTTTCAATATTAGGTTATCGCAATTATAGAGATGGTAAAAGGCAGGATTGTTTTAAACAGAAAAAATCAGTGCTTTTGAGTTGAAAGGTAGAAAATGAATAAAATTAAAAATAAATATTACATTCTGATCAATTTATTACTTCCGGTTCTGTTTTTATTGAATTGTGAAAATAAAGTTTCCAGTCCAGTTATTGCAAGAGTTGGCAAAAGCATTCTTACTATTGATGATTTGAATAAATCCATTCCACCTGAATATAATAATGCGATTACTCATGAACAGAATATCAATTATGTAAAACAATGGATTCATACGGAACTTCTCTATAGAGAAGCAATTCAACGTAAAATTGACCGTGAACAACAAATGAAAAACCGTTTGAAAGAAATGAAAAAAAATCTCCTTGCAGCAGAAATGATTAATAGATATTCAACTCTTAACGAGTCTTCAATTATTGATGATAATATAATCAATGAGTATTATTCTAAACATAAAGAAGAATTCATTCGCGAAAGTGATGTAGCCAAATATCTTGAGGTTATTGTTGATGATCAAAAAACTGCATGGCATATTATCAGGAATGCAGACTCCGAAAATTTCCTGGAGTTTGCTTCAAACTATTCCAAACTTCCTGTTTCCGATTTATCGTATGTTCCTTATATCGCTCTTGATAACATACCTCCTGATATTGTACAAGCTATTAATTCTTGCAGGATTAATGGTATTACTAAGCCTATATCTTCAGAAATGGGATATCATGTAATTCTTGTTTTGGATAAACTGGAAAAAGGTGGTATATGTCTCCAGGAAGAGGTCAGAGATGAAATAATAAACAGATTATCTACAAAAATGCAAAAGCAAAGTCTGGAAAATTTGCTTTCTGAATTAAGGCTAAAAACAGATGTAGAGTTTAATGTGGATCTTATCCCTGGGAATAGAAATGAAAATATCGGGGACAGTTTGACCAATAAACAAGAAAATGAGGAGAATTAATGAAAAACATATTAACAAGAGGATTTATTTTACTGGTATTTGTTTTTTTTACTCACGCTCAGGACAACAGACTGGATGGAATCGCGGCAATTATTGGAGATGAAATAATTTTAAAATCTGAATTAGATGCATATACGATGTTACGGCTTAATGATTTCAATAACAAAGATTCCCTTAATTTATCAGATTTCAGAAATCAGTTTTTAAATGAATTAATCGATGGAAAAGTGTTGTTAGTTTATGCCAAAAATGACAGCATGATATCTGTAAAGGATCAGGAAGTGGATAAAGCACTTGAAAATCATATAAATATGTTACTTCAACAGAACAATCTTACATTGGACAGTCTTGAATCTGAAATCCGTCGTCAACAGGGTATTTCGTTAACCAAATTTAAGACAGAAGCACGAAAAGCTATAAGAGAGCAGCTTTATAAACAAAAATTACATCAATCATATCTTTATGACATAAAAATTACACGAAAAGATGTTGAAAATTTTTTCAATGAATACAAGGATAGTCTGCCAGATGTGGGAGAGAGTGTGTCTTTATCAAAACTTTCCCTCGAACTTAAACCAACAGAATCTATTTTGCAGGATTCGTATAAAAAAATTAATTCAATAAAGAACAAACTAGACAATGGCGAAAGTTTCGAGGAATTAGCAAAAAAATATTCTGAAGGTCCGGAAGCATCAATTGGGGGGGATCTTGGGTTTATTGAAAAAGGAAGTTTAAACGAACTTACCTTTGAAGAAAAAGCTTTTAAACTCTCACCTGGAAAGGTAAGCGAACCATTCAGAACCCGCCTTGGTTTCCATATTATTAAGGTAGTTGAAAAAACAGACCAAAAAGTCCATATTCGTCAAATTTTTATTGAAATAAAACCTTCAGAAAACGAAATTAATGCCGTTTATGCAACTCTTGATTCAATTTCTTCAGCTTGCAAATCCAAAAAAGATTTTGAAAATGCCGTAGTTAAATACTGCGTAGATAAATCTACAAAAAGTAAAAAAGGATATCTCGGGTGGAATATACTCCTGTCTTTATCTTCCCAATTAAGAACTTCTATTGAACAATTAAAACCCGGTGAAATTACAAAACCAATTAAGGAAAACAATATAGTATCTATCTACAGGATAAATGATAGAAAAGATAATCGAAAATTAACTCTGGAAGATGATTACAAAATTCTTGAAGAAAAAACAATAGATATAATGGCACAAAAGAAATTACGTGATTTGGTAGAGAAATGGCGTAAAGATATTTTTATTGAAATAAGGATTTAACAGTATTAATTTTTCGGGAATATGCTTCATAAAATAAGGATTTGCTTTTTGTGAAATACAATGCTCTTGCACCTGTATACGACAAGGTAATGCGTCATGTTAATTACGATGATTGGGTAAAGTTAATAAAAAGGATAAATTCAAAATATTTCCTTAATACAAAACCCAGGATATTTGAAATCGGCGGTGGTACCGGTACACTTGCAAAAAAATTAATAAAATCTGGATACTCATATTCCGGTTCAGATTACAGTTATTCCATGTGCAGAGAAGCCCTAAAAAAAAATCTGCCTTTTTTCTGCTGCGATTGCCGTTATTTACCCATTACATCTAAGTTTGACCTCGTGATATTTCTATATGATGGTATAAATTATCTCCAAAACCTCAAAGATTACTCAAGGCTTTTTGAACAAGTATCAATGTGTTTAGACAGAGATGGGTTATTCCTGTTTGATATAACTACAGAAACAAATTCACTGCGTTATTTTTCTGATTATGTAGATTATGAAGATTTTGGCGATTGTTTTTATTTACGGCATAGTTATTATAATAAAAGTGATTCAAAACAGTATAACGATTTTACCATTTTTAGAAAAGCCAACAATAATAATTCAGAATACAATAGATATGAAGAACACCATGTTCAAAAAGTTTTCTCTCCCAGGTTAATTAAGAAAACTATTAATTTGTCTGATTTTTCGATTCTGGGAATTTGGGATGATTATTCTTTTGATGAATATTCATTAGAATCAGAAAGAATTCATTTTCTTTTACAGAAAATTTGATCATGATACAGTTTACGCATGTAACAAAAATCTATGATGGTATATATGAGGCACTAAATGATGTTTCCTTTTTAATCGATAAAGCTGAATTTGTATTTCTAACCGGTGCCAGTGGTGCCGGAAAAACTACATTATTAAAACATATCTACATGGAGGAAAAACCTTCTTCTGGCCATGTTTTTACATGTGGATATGATTCAAAGTATGTACGCAATCGGGATCTGCCTTTTTTAAGACGAAAGCTTGGAATTGTTTTTCAGGATTTTCGTTTACTTAACGATCGTAATGTATTTGAAAATGTTGCTTTTGCTTTAAGAGTAACAGGTACTAAAGAAAGAGAAATTAAAAGAAAGGTATTTGAAGTTCTTGCCTTAACCGGTTTAAGCCATAAGTGTTTCAATTATCCCAACCAACTCTCAGGTGGAGAACAACAGCGAGTAAGTATCGCAAGAGCTATCGTGAATGATCCCTGGGTACTTTTAGCAGATGAACCAACAGGAAATCTGGATAAAGATGTTTCATTAGAAATTTTTAAGCTACTGCAAACAATAAACAGTTGGGGAACTACTGTTATCCTGGCTACACATGATCTTTTCCTGATAGATCAATACCATTACAGGCGACTGGTTCTGTCCAGAGGAGCCCTGATCAGGGGGGGTGATGCAAACGTTAAACCTAAATTTTCGGAGAATACTCTATGATTACCATAACTGGTGCAGCTGGTTTTATTGGATACCATGTATGTTTAAAATTACTGGATTCCGGAGAACATGTTATTGGAATTGATAATATAAATAATTATTATGATCCCGCATTAAAGGAAGCCAGACTATCCAATCTAAAAAAATATGAAAATTTCCATTTTTTCAAAGTTGATATTTGTGATTTTGAAAAACTTGGAAAAATCTTTACAAATTTCAAACCCCAAAAAATTTGCCACCTGGCTGCACAAGCAGGTGTTCGTTATTCACTGACAAATCCATTTGCATATCAAAAATCTAACAATGAAGGATTTTTGAATATGTTGGAAATAGCTCGAAAATTCAATATACACAATTTTGTTTATGCTTCTTCTTCTTCTGTGTATGGTGGTAATACTAAACTACCATTCTCTGAATCTGACCCTGTTGAAAAACCAATATCTTTATATGCTGCAACAAAAAGAAGTAATGAATTAACAGCTCATTGTTACAACCATTTATATGGGATTCCCTGTTCCGGTTTAAGATTTTTCACCGTTTATGGCCCATGGGGGAGACCAGACATGGCTCTCTTTATTTTTACAAAAGCCATTGTTGAAAATAAACCGGTTAAAATTTTTAATAATGGAAAAATGATCAGAAACTTTACATACATTGACGATATTGTTGATGGTGTTATCAGGGTTATTAATAATCCCAAACCATATGAAATTTATAATATAGGAAATGATAAAGCCGAGAACCTCATGGACTTCATCTCGGAAATTGAGAAAAATATCGGTAAAAAAGCTATTCGTGAATTTGCTCCAATTCAACCTGGTGATGTTGTTGAAACTGTTGCCGATATTTCAAAAATCAAAGAGCTTGGTTATGTGCCTGAAACAAATATTGATTCGGGAATAAAAAATTTTATTTCCTGGTATAATTCATTTTATAAAACATGAACTTGTTCTCGCATATTTTCATAACTTGTTGTATTTTCTCATTATTCTTAATATCATGATTTATCACAACATGGAGATAAAATGTATAAACCTGATATTTGTGTTGTCGGCCTTGGATATGTTGGTTTACCTTTGACAATAGAATTATCCAGATACTTTAATGTTACTGGTTTTGATATTAACAACAATCGTATTAAATGTCTGCTTGGTGGAAATGATCCAACCGGTGAAGTATCTGAAAAATTATTATCCGAAACAAAAGCCGTTTTCTCGACAGATCCTGGTGTAATTAGAAAAAGCAATTTTATAATTATTGCTGTTCCTACTCCTATCGATAAAAATAAAAGACCTGATTTAACTCCCATTATTAAAGCATCTGAAACTGTCGGGTCAAATCTTTCTGATGGGAGTATAGTTGTCTATGAATCTACGGTATACCCCGGTGTTACTGAAGATGAATGTGTACCTGTTCTTGAAAAACACTCGCAAAAAAAATGGAAGCAGAATTTCAATATCGGGTACTCTCCGGAACGCATCAATCCAGGAGATAAGGTTCATACTTTTTCAACAATAAAAAAAATTGTCTCTGGTGATACAGATGATACTCTCGAAAAAATAGCCACTGTCTATGGAACTGCTGTAAAAGCTGGTATTCATAAAGCTTCATCGATAAAAGTAGCAGAAGCTGCAAAAGTGATTGAAAATACTCAAAGGGATATCAATATAGCTTTAATGAATGAATTGCGTATAATATTCGATAAACTTGGTATTTCTACACGCGATGTTCTTGAAGCTGCATCTACAAAATGGAATTTTTTACCATTTGAACCCGGTTTGGTAGGAGGACACTGCATTGGAGTAGATCCATATTACCTTGCATATAAAGCAGAAGAAATAGGCCATCACCCACAAATAATTATGGCGGGAAGAAGAATTAATGATGCAATGGGGAGATATTTCACCAGAGAGTTAATTAAAAAAATGATTCATAAAAAATTGAATATAATGGATGGAAAAGTTTTAGTTCTTGGTATTACATTCAAAGAAAATGTTCCGGATATAAGAAACTCAAAAGTAATTGATATTATTCAGGAATTAGAAAGTTTTGGTGCAAATGCAGATGTTTGGGACCCTGTTGCAAGTCCTGATGATGTGCAAAATGAATATGGAATCAAGTTAATTGAAACACCTGAAGAAAATTTTTATGAGGCAATAATTATCGCGGTAAAACACAATTTTTTCATATCAAAAGGTATAGAATATTTTAAAAAATTTCTGATAAAAAATGGTATTATCTTTGATGTTAAAGAGGTTTCTGATAAATGTTAATTTTTGCATTGTTTTTTATTACCGGAATTTTTTCTATTCCACAAGCTACAAGTCTTACACAAAAACTTGATACAAACTTAATAAATCAATATAAAAAGCATAATTTGATTCCTAAAGATATCAATTCTATAGATTCAAAGAAAATATTTAATGCCTATGATAATGATAGTACTACAGCAAAAGTCCTTCAACTTTCCAAAACTGATTCTTTGTATTCAAGCAACAATGATTCTATACATCCCAAAAAATTATCTGTTTACGAAAAATTAGTTCAGGGCATAGATATTAATCCGGATAGTTTATTACCAACCCTTAAAAACTTTGGTTACGATATATTTAACAATTCAAAGCCATCAACATTTGCTCCTTCTGATTTTGTTACTGTTCCGTCTAATTATCCAATCGGTAGTGATGATGAAATTATTGTAATGCTTTGGGGAAGAATAAATGAAGAATATAGACTAAAAGTTGACAGAAATGGAAAAATCAACATACCTAGAATCGGACCTGTTTCTGTTGCAGGGAGCTCTTTCAATACAATGCGTGAAAATATTCTTAACCGCGTTGGTAAAATTGAAGGTGTAAATGCTTCTGTCTCAATGGGGGAACTCAGAACTATTGGTATTTATATTGTCGGCGAAGTCGTTTCTCCTGGTTATTATACATTAAGTGCATTATCTAATGTTACAAATGCACTTTTTGCTGCTGGAGGTCCTACAAAAAATGGTTCTTTGCGAAAAATACAACTGAAACGCAACGGAAAAATAGAAGCTAATATTGATTTTTATGATTTTTTAATTAATGGAATCGATAATACTGGATTACGGTTGCAATCCGGTGATGTAATTTTGGTTCCTATTATAAAAAATATGGCAGCAATTACAGGAAATGTAAGGAGAAGTGCTCTATATGAATTCAATGATAAATTGAATTTAAACCAGTTAGTCAAATATGCCGGTGGTTTTACTCCATCCGCATGGACTAACAGAATTCAAATTGAAAGATTTATTAATAATGATTATCAGGTAGTGCTTGATTACAATTCTGAACATAATGACTTACCATCTTTTGAAATAAAGGATGGTGATATTGTTAAAATATATCCTGTTCTGGAAAAAAATCATAACGCAATCTATTTAAGTGGTAATGTAAAGAGACCTGGTAAACAGGAATTTAAAGAAAATATGCGTATAAGTGATATCTTGTTTAGCTACGATTTATTACTACCGGAAACATATTTTGAATACGCTGTCATTTTACGACAAGATCCACCAGATTTCCTTGAAAGAATAATTACATTCAACCTGAAAAATGTTTTGGACAATTCATTATCAACTGATAATTTAACTTTAAAGCCAAAAGATCAAATAGTTATTTATAATCGAGACTTTTTTGAACCTGTACGAACCGTATATATAGAAGGTGCTGTAACTTATCCAGGTGAATATAAACTATTGAACAACATGACTATTCGTGATTTGATACTTCAGGCAGGAGGCTTGACCGAAGAAGCAAGTCCCATACGTGGAGAAATTTATAGAAGAAAATACCTTGAAAATAAAGAAATGTTAACTGAAAAATTTGATTTTTCTGTCGAACTGGCTATGAAAAATTTGTCTGAACATAATCTTTCTTTACAAAAATTGGACAGGGTTTTTATTCGCAATAAGAAGGGATGGGAAGAAGAAAAGAAAATTAAACTAAGTGGTCAGTTTGTTTATCCTGGAAATTACATTTTATTTGAAGGTGAATGTCTTGGAGATTTAATCAAACGAGCCGGTGGTTTAAAGGAAGATGCTTATCTTGCAGCTGCTGTATTTACAAGAAAATCAGTAAAAGAACTTGAAACAAAACATCTTAATGAATACAGTAAACAAATGGAAATGGATCTTTTATCTTATTCTACCGAAATGGCTGCAAAAGAAAATTCAAATGATCTACAGGAAGCATTGTCACAACAGATTGAAATGAAACAAAAGATTGAAAAAAAGGAGAAAAGCGGTCGTGTTATTATTGATATGAGGAAAAAGGAAAATTATCAAAATTTTATACTTGAAGATGGTGATGAGTTATTTGTACCAAGAAAGCCAAACACTATATCCGTTATTGGTGAAGTCTTTAATCCATCTACTTTCATTTTTGAACCCAGCAATCCTTTTGTTTCTTATTATCTGAATGCAGCTGGAGGTTTAAAGAAAAGTTCAGATAAAAAACAGATATACATAATTAAAGCAAACGGTTCAATATTAACGAAAAAAAAGGTTTTGAACACAAATATTGAACCAGGAGATGCTATAGTAGTTCCACAAAAAATTATCTACTCAAATCCTCATAAACGTTTTGTAGATACTGCAGATGCAATTTTTAAAATATCATCAATCTTTGCTACTTTATTAACGCTTATTGTTACAGCATCAAAACTATAAATCTGTATTAAAAATGCAAACAATGCTCTTTTTAAAACGATCTTTATACTTCATAAGTATTACTTTTGAGAATCTGTGTTTCTTCTTTGTTTTTATAAAGAAACTGTTCTTAACTAAGTTAAGGGATAATTTGAAATTAAGAAATCTTGCTGGTATGACAATTTTTGCTGGTGAGTGATATCGTTTATTTAAAACTGCAATAATCTTTATCTCTGTATCAGATATAAAAAGACATCAGTCTGAAGTTTCTTTCAGACTGATGTCTTTCTTTTAAACCGTAAATATCATTATTCTTCAATGTTTTCATTTTTATCTTCAGATTCTAATTTCTCATTGTCTTCGTTGTCTACGTTATTTTCCGGTACTGCTTCAATTATTTGATCTCCATTTGTATTGGCATCCTTTTCACAAAGTGCTATATCAATAACAGCATCTCCTTCCGCAAGATTCATCAATTTAACTCCCTGCGTATTTCTGCCAATTACAGATATTTTATTTGTATCAACTCTTATTATGATTCCATTTTTGGTAATACACATTAGATCATAATCACCAAATATTCCTTTTAGTCCAACAACATTACCATTTTTTTCTGTTACTTTTATGTTTTTAATACCTGAACCACCCCGATTGGTTTTTCTGTAATCAGAAACTTGTGTTTTTTTACCATATCCTTTTTCTGTTACTGTTAAAACCTGATCATTTTCATTAATTTTAATCATGCTGATAACAATATCACCATTTCGAAGAGTGATTCCCTTGACTCCCCGAGTATTTCTACCCAGTTCTCTTGTTGCGCTTTCATGAAAACGAACTGCCTGCCCGAATTTTGTTCCAAGTATGATATCGCTTTCACCAGCAGTTAATTTACATTCAATTACCCTGTCTCCATCATCAAGATTAATTGCATTAATTCCATCTTTTCTAATATTTGAATAAGACGACAATAATTGCTTGTTTATTATTCCAAATTTTGTTGCAATAACTATAAAGTGTTTATCATCAAATTCTCTTACAGGAACAAATGCTGCAATTTTTTCTTCCGGTCTTAAATTAACAAGATTAACAATGGGTCTGCCGCGTGAGTGTCTTCCGGTTTCTGGTATTTTATAGACTTTTAACCAATAACATCTTCCTGTATTAGTGTAAAACAGGATATAAGCATGTGTTGATGCTACAAAAAGTGTATTTATAAAATCATTTTCTTTTGAGTCCATTCCCTTGACACCTTTACCTCCTCTTGCCTGTGCACGATATGTGGATAAAGATGTTCGTTTAATATAACCCTCATGAGTCAATGTAACAACCATGTCTTCTTCAGCTATCAAATCTTCTATATCTACATCACTGGATGCATCTACTATTTCAGACCTTCGCTCATCACCAAACCGTTTTTTTATTTCCAACAGCTCATCTTTAATAATTTGCATTCTTAATTCTTTTGATTGCAGTATGGTATTCAATTTTTCTATCAATTTTATTAATTCATTATACTCAGATTCAATTTTATCCCTTTCAAGCCCTGTTAACCGCTGCAACCGCATTTCGAGTATTGCTTTGGACTGAATTTTTGTAAGTCCGAATTTTTCTTCGAGGCTGATTTGAGCTTTGTCAGGAGAATCGGAATTTTTAATTATTGATACTATCTCATCAATATGATTCATTGCAATACGTAAACCCTCAAGAATATGAGCTCTGTCGCTTGCTTTTTTCAACTCATATTCAGTCCGTCTAACGACAACTTCATGTCTATGTTCAACAAAATAGGATAATAGTTCCTTTAAATTAAGCTGACGCGGCTTCAGGTTTACCAAAGCAAGATTTATTATTCCAAAAGTGGTTTGCATTTGTGTGTATTTATACAGTTTATTAAGTACTATGTCTCCATAGTCATCTCTTTTAATTCCAATGACAATTCTCAAACCATGTCTGTCTGATTCATCTCTTATAAAAGAAATTCCTTCTATTGATTTTTGTCGTACTAAATCAGCTATTTTTTCCAGAAGGTTTGATTTATTCACCATGTATGGGATTTCGGTTATTATAATTTCTTCTCTGTCATGAGAATTTTTAACAACTTCAGCTTTTGACCTGATTATTACTTTACCACGACCTGTTCTATATGCTGCAAGTATACCTGATCTTCCATATATAATACCACCTGTTGGAAAGTCTGGTCCTGGAATTATTTTAAAAAGGTCTTCAATTGTAATTTCCGGATTATCTATGTACGCTACAGTTCCATTAATCACTTCTGTTAAATTATGCGGTGCCATATTTGTAGCCATACCCACGGCAATGCCAGTTGTTCCATTAACAAGCAAATATGGAATTTTTGCTGGTAAAACTGTTGGTTCCTTTAGTGAATCATCATAATTCGCAGCAAAGTCAACAGTGTTTTTCTCGAGATCTTTAAGCATCTCCTCAGCAAGGGAGGTCATTCTACATTCAGTGTATCTCATAGCTGCTGCAGGATCACCATCAATTGATCCGAAATTTCCCTGTCCATTTACCATTGTATAGCGTAATGAGAAATTCTGTGCCATGCGAACAAGAGAATCATAAACAGCTGCATCTCCATGTGGATGATATTTACCAATAACATCTCCAACAACACGTGCACATTTTTTCGGGGCTTTATTATGAACCAATCCAAGTTCGTTCATTCCAAAAAGAACCCGGCGATGTACAGGTTTAAGACCATCTCTGACATCCGGCAAGGCTCTTGCAGTTATCATGCTCATTGAGTAATCAAGATAAGACTTCTGCATTTCTTCTTCTAAATAGACTGGATAAATTTTACTTAATTCATTCATTTTATATGTCACCTCTTCAAAAAATCTTCATCCTCAAGCCAACGAAGGTATGGAATAGCATTATGTGCTGTTGCATCGAAGGTAAGTGGTGTTATTGTTATATAGTTATTCATTAATGCGCAGGAATCAAAAGCATCTGATTTTTCAAGATCTTTTTTGTCACCTATAATCATGTATCCCTCACCTGTATGGTGAGTTTCAACTTCAATTTTTTCATAGCGATCATCAAAAAATGCCATACTTTGCCAGGTAATACGGGTTCCTTTTACCTCAGATGGTTTACATGGAGGAAAATTAATATTATAATAGTATTTTTCATCATTTTTATTAAACTCTCTTATTGTAAATAACAGTTTTTCAACGATACCAGGAACTAATGCTGCATATTCCAGGCAATATTCTGTACTTTCTTTACATATCGAAAAAGAAAAACTTGGTATATTCCAGAAAGCTCCTTCACGGGCACCTGCTACTGTTCCAGAATAAAAAGCAGATAATCCGCTATTTTCACCAAAATTAATTCCTGATACAACTATATCTGGTCTTTGTGGTAAAAGATAGCTGACAGCAAATTTAACACAATCTGCCGGAGTACCACAAATTCTATATCCATTAATTCCATTTATATCAGATCTTTTTTCATAATGGAGAGGTTTTGTATAGGTAAAGGAATGACCTGCACCACTGCGTTCATTATCGGGAGCTGCAGTTATAACATTGAATTTATTTTTTAAAATATCATAGAGATATTTAATACCTGGAGCATTATACCCATCATCATTCGTTAATAACACTGTTAATTTAGATTTCATTTTTTTTCCATTAAATATCAAGATTTTTTACTTTTGAAGCATTGTTTTCTATAAATCTTCTTCTTGGCTCTACTTCTTCACCCATAAGCATTGTAAACACCCGGTCTGCTTCTACTACATCTTCCATTTTTACATTTAACAGCATCCTGGTATCAGGATTCATGGTAGTATCTGCAAGCTGTTCAGGATTCATTTCTCCTAAACCTTTATATCTTTGTATAGAAATATTTTTTCTTTCATTCCACTCTTTTAAAATCATATCTTTTTCTTCATCATTAAAAACATATCGTTCTTCATTACCAGATTTAATTCTGTATAAAGGAGGCTGAGCTATATAAACATTTCCATTCTCTATTAACTGCGACATATGTCTGAAGAAAAATGTGAGTAACAGAGTTCTGATATGTGCTCCGTCAACATCTGCATCTGTCATAATAATTATTTTTTTA
>Ga0079223_10000031_pt1 | contig 40760 bp, 30 predicted proteins | sample Stecom2011_FD_75072 | JGI IMG/M metagenome (GOLD analysis project Ga0079223, IMG submission 75072) | Agricultural soil microbial communities from Utah to study Nitrogen management - Steer compost 2011 | ecosystem: Environmental > Terrestrial > Soil > Agricultural land | place: USA: Utah...
GTTTGGGCGCTTTGCGTTCGGGCGGATTTTTTCCGTAAATTCTGAACCGAAGCACCAACTTTCAAATATAGTAAAAACTTTGAATCGAAGCGATTAACCCGCCTGACGCAAAACGACTTGTTAGCGGAAGTTATAATTTATATTATATTTGTTTGTAAACTAACAAAGACTAAATTATGGCAGGTATTTCTACCCGAATTTTTCAATCAAATAATTTTTTAAATGGCATAGAAAATGTTTTAAACGAATTTTATTCGGTTAATGAGGAAACAATATTAAATTCTATACAGCATTTAGATTTTTCTTTTTTCACACACTTAAAGGATAATCTTTACTTCTTTATCGAATATCCATATGTTGATAAATTTTATAGAAATTCTTATTATAATTATTATTCTTCAAAAAATTATTCTTACAGTAAAGAGACTATTAGAGTTTCAATTTTCGAGAATGCTATTAATGAGGAATCAATTTTTGATTTAGAAATACTTAAAAATAATTATTTAGGCTTTTTTGTTCTAAGACCAACTTTTCCAAGTATTTTAGGAAGAAATGTAATTAGCCCGATAGCGTTTAGTGATCATAATTTTTCAATTGTTTCATCAAAATTTAATATTACCGCAAATTCACTAAAAACAACTGTCGATGGATTTCCACATTCTTCTCAAGATGGAGAATCGATTACTTGTGCAGAAACAACGATTTGGTCAATAATAGAATATTTTAGTAATAGATATAACGAATATAATCCTTTATTACCTTCGGAAATACATAAAATTCTATCAGAATTAACGTATGAACGACAAATGCCATCAAGAGGATTACAAGCTCACCAAATTTCTTATGCATTAAAAAAAATGGGATTTGGTGTTCGAGTTTATAGCAAATCAGTTTATAATATGGAATTTAATAGAATATTAAATTCCTATATTGAATCTGGAATACCTTTAGTAGCATGTGTGAGAGGAAATGGTATTGGGCATGCTTTTAATATTATTAATAGGAGAAATTTCAATCAAGATAATTATAATCAGATTGAAGATATAGATTTAAGAGAAGATGGTCGTTTGTTTTTAAAAAATGTAAATTCTATTGAAAACGATTTTATTTTCGTAGACGATAATTTTGCACCATATAGAGTTGGAATATACATAATCCGTGTGTACATTACAATTTACCAGGATGGGATGGTTGTGAAATAACAGAAATTATCGTTCCATTATATTCTAAAATTTATATGGAAGCTGGTGAAGCTAGTTTTTTTACACAAAATCTACTAAAGCTTTCAACATTTGCATATAATGGTACTAGCATAGCAACAAAAACTTTTCTTTGTTCAAGTAGAACTTATAAGAATTATTTATTAAATTTAGAAGACATTAACTTGGATATTAAAAAACTATTCCTAAATTTGTCAATGCCAAAATTCATTTGGGTTACAGAGATTTATGATGCTGAAGGTTTTATTAACCAAGATGTTATTGGTCTAGTTTTACTTGATGCAACTGAACCAAAATCAACTCATGTAATTGGTGCAATTATTGATAATGTATTTATAAGAAAAAATTTATCAGAAAATATTTCTGTTGAAATCCCGTTTGAAAGTATTAAATCATTCAATGATAATTTAAAAAATTATGGAAACAACTAAAGACAAAAATGATTTCACTAAAATTTTAGAGAAATTGGCTGCTAAAGCTCTTGAGAGTAAGCAAAAAGAATCAAAAAAAGTTGAAGAATTTGATTTTCATAATATGTTTATTGAATTAGAGAAAACTTTAAAACAATATCAAAACGAACATTCTAAAAAAAGCAGTGAATCTGAAATTAAATTATCAGAATTAACATTGACAGCTTAATAAAACATAATTGAAATAAAAAAAGTCCTAGATTTAACTTAATCTGGGACTTTTTATTTATAATTTCCGCTAACGGTTTCGCAGTAGGCAATGTGGCGCTTTCTCTCGGATGTAATTGTGCGCCATTTTGCTTACTGCGTGTTATGCGTATCTTTTTTAGTTAATTAATAAATGCTTCTATTTTATTGATAAGGTCTTTTGTAAGCTGATCGGTTGTTTCGTATATGATGTGTTGAAGCGGTCGAATATCGAAGTGTGCATTTTCAAACTCCGTTTTGCTACAAGTATAAATTACTTTTTTACCTTGTCCAAGTGCAAATCCACTTTCAAAATAAACACCTTTGCTATGAAGCGAAAAGTCAGCGATACAAAACTTACATTTTTTTAATGAAGCGATTATTTCATCATTGATGGTGCGCTCACTGTCAATTATTTGTTCATCTATTATAACTGCCTCATAACCTGTTTCCTTTAAAGCCTTTCGAATTGCTTCTCTTGCTTCTTTAGTTGATGGATCGAATGACATAGCGATAAAGCACTTATTTGATTTTTCACCTTCCTCTGTTAGTTCGATTGACTTATTCAGACCTAAGTGTGTAATTCCAATTGTCGCAATACTACCATCTGAAATGTGTGTTTGAAAACTTATCCAACCTTGTTCTTCTAGTCCTTTGAGATAAAAAACACATTCTTCAAGGTTTTGAAAATAATTCTTTAATAAAAAATCATTTTTTCGTACTTCAATCCGGAACAAATCTCCATCGAAACTCTGCAGATTGAATAAGTTTAGGAATAGGTGCTCGAGTTTTTCTTTTGGTGATTTGGGATAATCCGCTGACAATAAATAATCAGGCAGAATAATGGTTTCTCCATCAACTATTTTACTTTTCAAATCACAAGTCTCTGATACAATTTCAGTTCGTTCGGGCCATTTATGGTTTGCTATTAAGCCTTCAAAAATATAAGCAGGTATTTCGTGTTTTATTTTACGTTTACAGTTATCGCATATGAAAATATCTACTTCATGACCAGCTACTTCAAGAGTGTAATAATAATGATTTTCTAATCTTTTATAATTGACTTCTTTTCCAGTCAAAACACAGTTCATTGTTTGCATATATGATGTTTTTGTTCTATTCGTGAATAATGTTATGCGTATTGGATTTTCTCATAACTGTGCCAATTCACTTTCGATTAATATTTGCTTTAGTTTGTAAAATACATTGTCAGCAATTGTCGCTTGTGACGTGCTTAAACGATCTTTTTGGTATTTGTCAATAAGTTCTTTTATTGGAGTTGGTAATGTTCCTGAATTAAGTTTTGAAATATATGTAGTTAGTTTAGTCAAAAATTCGTCTGATATTGGAGTTTCATCCTTCTTTTCAAATTCATATCTATTCCAGTTTCCAATTAATTCTCCAATTCTAAAGACTAGAAGTTCGTCACCCGTTAAGGAATGCTCAATACTTTTAATTAAGCCAGCGACCCTATTTGCATTGTCGTCTGAAATTTTCCAATGAAAGTTTTCATCTTTATTTTGTCCAGTTACATTAGGCATTAAATAGCTTAAGAAATAGTCTAATTTTGATTTTATTTTTTGTTGTTCTTCATTTGAACAAGTCACAATGCAAGCACTTTCAATAATTGAACAAATGATTTCTATTTTCCGTGGGTCTTCTTGTGCCATAAAACCAAATTCACCGTAAAGAACATCTGTGTAATGTTTTAAATTAAGTCCGTGAAAGCTTAATTCTAATAAGCTGAAAAGTCGTTTGGGCTTTTTACTTTGAAAGCTGTCAAGACTGATTTGAGGAAAATGTTTTTTGAATATTTTTTCGTTGGTAACTAATTCTTGGACAATATCATTCCAGAAAAAAATACCAACAGCAAATTTTTTCGCATCTCTCCTTTTTTTAGAAATTAGTCTTATTTGTTTTTGTAAGGTTGCGTCAGTTGGATAAGTTGTCGCAATAAAAAACACATCTAATGGAGGGTCAAAATTCTCTGCATTTGTAATTTCATCTTCAATGATTTTTAAAGTTAAGTCCGTGTCATATTTTTTGCATTGAACACCAGCTGATTGTGATAAGTTGTCGTCACCATAAATGTCAACACCAGCTTGCGGCTGTCCTTGTCGTCCGTGTCTTTGTAGGTTGGGGCTGTCCCACTTAATTCTCAATGCATCTAAAGTTATTTCTTCAAATTCGTCCCAAGATTTAGGAGTCGGAAAATTTATGTTTGAAAGTGTTGGCATATTATCTTTTTTGCTGTCAAATTATATTGGTTGAGTGTTGTTGTCCCATTACGCATAACGGCTCGAATATGCGTAGTGCGGGATTTCGAAGCACTTCACTGTCAATCCGCTACTTTGTTTATTAAATGCTTTAATGTTCAAATTTACTAAATCACCCCGCATTACGTATATTTATTGTTAGGCATTGTTATTTGCTACATCCAAAATATAATTTATTATTTCTCATAAAAATTGAAGGTTCATAGCCATACTGCTGACTAATTTCAACCTCAAGTTTCTTGAAAAAGTCTGAGTTTGATATAAATTCAATTAAATCGATTACTTTATTAAAACCATAATCCTTAATATTTTCAATATCTACCCAATCAAGTGTAATTGGATATTTGTAAAGTCTATCTAATATATTCTGATTTGTCTCTGAATGCACACTTACAAATGCACCACCATTTGAATATTTTCCATATTTAGCTACGTTTTCTTTATAAACAGAATCAGTAGTAAGTATTTTTTTAGCAGAAGTAATATAGTTTTCGATTACTTTTTCTCTTAAAATGCGTTCTACATTTGTCCTGTCAAGAAACTTTTGAAACTCTTGCAGTACATTTTCTATCATGTCTGGATCTAGTATAACTTCTTGATAATCTCCCCTGAAATTCTCAGTCAATCCTTTAAGTTGATACCGTTCACTAACTTTATACAAATCAATCATTAAGCGATAGTATTCATCTTTGAATCTTTCAACAAGTATGATAGTCATTGTAAATTTTAAATCAGAATCTACAAGAGAAATTGATTCACGTTTTCTTTTTATTTGGTATGAAACACTTAGAATATCATTTTCATAATGTCTAGAATAACCAATTGTACCAAGTCTGATTATTTGTTCCTTTATTTCAAATAGATGTCGTTGTATTTCCTCCATTTTATAGTTTCTTAATTTCCTGCAGGTCTGTCATAATAATGCCTAACTTATTTATAACCCTACCATCAGACTACTAACCTAACAACCTTTTGTTGTCTTTGTGCACCTTTAGGTAAGTTTACTTTTATTCCCATAAACTTAATCAAAAAATTATTTAAAACTCCAATCGAAAGTATCAATCTCCGAAACACAAGCAATCAACAAATCAATACTTCTTTGAATGTCTTCCTTGTGCGCCATTTCAATCACTTGGTGTAAGTGACGTGTCGGAATTGAAATTGCTCCTGCGATAGAACCTCCTTCTGTCATGCGTTGAATTCCTGCCGTGTCTGTTCCTCCAGCAGTAAGAATTTCGGGTTGCCATTTGATCTTGTGCTTGTCTGCAGTTTGCTTCATAAATTCAACCATGCGATAATCGGCAATCGTGGAAGCATCCATAATCTTAATGGCTGTTCCTTCACCCAGTGAAGTAATTTTCTCATGGGCTGCTGCTCCTGGTAAATCGTAGGCAATGGTGGTGTCTAAGCCAAATCCAAAATCTGGATTAATACGCAATGCGGCAACGTTCGCTCCACGGATTCCAACTTCTTCTTGTACGGTAAATACACCGTAAATATCATAAGGCACTTCTTTATCTTTAAGGTACTTTAATGTCTCGATTAAAATGAAAACTGCCAAACGATTATCTAATGACTTCGAGTTAACGCACTCTCCCATCTCGATAAACGATCGTTCTCTGGTAATTGGATCACCAATACGAATAAGTTTTTCTACCTCTTCTTTTGAACGCCCTGTGTCGATAAAGAAATCTGTTGTTTTAGGATTTTTAGTGCGTTCTTCTGGCGTCATTACGTGAATTGGCTTTGCGGCCATTACACCCATCACATCTTCTCTTCCGTGAATTAAAACACGTTGAGCAGTTAATGTTTTTGGATCAAATCCACCCAAAGTATGAAAACGTATAAATCCTTTCTCATCGATGTGGGTAACAATGAACCCTATTTCGTCCATGTGCGCACCAATCATAACTCTTTTGTTAGATTTACCGCGTTTAATCGCGTAGATATTTCCCATGTTGTCGAGTTCTACCTCATCAACAAGTGGACGTACCTCATCTAAAATTAATGCTCTGATTTTTTGCTCGTATCCTGGTGCTCCAGGAGCTTGACAAATGGCTTCTAAAAGTTTTAGGTTTAAACTCATGGTATTAAATGCTTTTTAAAGTGATTGTTATATTACTAGAAGTTTTAATTTTCAACAAATTAAGTTCGAAGCGCTTAGGATTCCACAGCGAAAATGAGTTTTCATGCGGAATTGCATTTCTCGAAGAGAAATATAGCATGTAGCATAAGAAAATCTCATGGTGCGCAGCATTCGCCTTGGAATTCCATTGATTTTTTTACTTACGCTTGTTTATTTTTTTTGTGTTCGTGAGCTCCCTTCGGTCGGTTGGTTCGTTTTTTTATCAAGAACCGCAGCGAAGCAAGCTCATGAAAACCATAGAAAAGCTTTAAGGATTGAATAAAAAAATGAATAAGTAGTTTAAAAAAACTTCGACTTCTTCTCTTCTCTGATTACTCTTTTCGGCAACGGGTCAGAATTAATTTCTTTAATAAACTTCCGTGTTCTGTAAATATCAATCGCTAAGTAAATTGCACTGCGCATGGATTGCTCATTGGCGTCTCCTTTACCTGCTATATCGAAAGCTGTTCCGTGGTCAGGAGATGTCCGTACAATTGGTAATCCTGCGGTAAAGTTCACTCCGTCTTCAAAGGCCAATGATTTGAATCCTGTTAACCCTTGGTCGTGATACATTGCTAAAACACCGTCAAATTCAGAATATTGACGACTTCCAAAGAATCCATCCGCTGGATAAGGTCCAAAAGTGATGATTCCTTCTTCCATAGCTTTGTTTATTGCTGGGGTAATTCTTTCAGATTCTTCATTCCCCATTTCCCCTTTTTCACCGGCATGGGGGTTTAATCCCAATACAGCAATTCTCGGACGAACTATACCAAAATCTTTCATTAAACTCTTGTTCAATTCCTGAATTTTAGCTAAAATTCGTTCTTGAGTAACATCTTCTATGACTTGTTTTAAAGGAATATGACTTGTAACTAAAGCAACACGTAAGTTTCCTGAAACCATCATCATTAAAGCATCCTCTTTTCCTGATAAATCTGCTAAATATTCTGTATGTCCTGGAAATTTGAATCCAGCTTGGTGAATAGTTTCTTTTGAAATTGGTGCAGTAACTAAAACATCTATTTTTCCTGCTGCTAAATCTTGCGTAGCTTTTTCTAAAGAAAGAAAAGCATATTTACCACCCGTTTCATTTGCTTTACCAAGTTGTATATCTACAACTTCATTCCAACACGATACAATATTAACTTTTTTATCTTGTGCATCTGTTGCATCAGTTACCCTTTGATAATTAAATAAATCATCATTAATCGCTTTTTTATGGAATGCCATTGTTTTTGTAGAACCATAAATTATTGGTGTACAATCCATCAAAATATCAGTATTTCGCAATGCTTTAATGATTACTTCTGGTCCTATTCCATTGATATCTCCAATGGAAATTCCTACACGAATAGGCGCCCTATCTGTTCTTAAAGTTAAACTCTCTTTTGGTCTTTTTTTTTGCATACTGTTTTATTTTACACCATAATAGATAGGTGTATATACAAAAATAACAATTGTTTGGAGAAAATGTTGATAATGGACTGACCTTAGCAAAGAGATTTAGCTAAACTACATTCCATTGGCTTTTCGGTAACGTGGTTTTTTGAAACCCCATTGGTGCTTTTTCTTATTAAAGTTTCCGTTCCCTTTTTTTATTTTTTCAGGAAACTTATAAATCAACCCAAAGTGATGGTGTAAATAATCATAATCTACATCATAAACTTCAGGGACTAAACCTACTTTGGCAGTTGTTCTCCACTGCACTCCTAAGCCTTCAAAAATCATTATATTAAACCCTAAACCTACATTTCCATTCAACATACTTTGAGGCCAAATGGTTTCTCTTCCCGTATATCCAACTCCTACATAAATAAATGGATCAAAACGTTGTTGCCGCATTAAAAACCCAAAACTGTATTTGAAATTAAAATCTAAAGCAAAAGCTTTTCCTTGCAGTGTAGTATCTTTATTTATTGTTTTACCTAATTCAAATTTGTTGAACGAAGAAATTAAATCGATACTCATTCCTTTTTTAAGATAGATATCAACATTAATTGAAGAAGGAATAACAGGAATATTCCATGAATCTTTATAATTTAATAGATGTTCATAACGGTATCCATCATCATCCATTATATTCCAATGGAGACCAACCATTACGCTATAGGGTTTAACCTTTTTGAAATTCTTTTGTGAAAAAGAAAAAGTACAGGTCAAAATAAACAGTAATGCAATTGATATATTTTTCATAAATAAAGTTCCATTAGTTTTTATCTTTTCCTATATAAGAAGCCAAAATAATAAAAAACAAGATAATAATCAGCAGTCCAAAAATGATTCCAATAAATATAAGTGTATTGGTGAGGTATTTGTTTTTATGATTTGCTGAATTTTCTATAGTTGTATTGATTTTATTTCCAGGATGAGGAAGACCTTCAATCCAATGTACTTGGCTATTCACAGGCGCATAAAAGTCTGAACTAATCCAACTATTCGTTTTCGATTTTAATTTTGGTAGTGTTTTTAAATCTAAATAAACAATTAAAAATCCAGTTTGATCATACAATCTAATTTCATCGTCTTTGGTGTTAAATCCGTAGGGAATATCTCCTATTACATTCAAGTTTTTACCATATTCATTGATAAATTCCTCCTTGTTTTTGGTGAGTATTAAAAAAGTATGGGGAAGAAATTTTGTTCCACTATCAATTTTAAAAATATGTTCATCATTGTTGTCTTTTAAAATCCAATTAGATAAGTCAATTGTTTCCTCTGAGTTATTGTAAATTTCAATCCAATCTTCATAGTTTTTTTCGTTGGGTTGTTTTATATTAATTTCACTTATTAATATTTTACCAAAATAATTAGGCTGTTTTTTTTGTTGAAAAATCGCTTCAATAGTATACCTATCATCACTAATGTTAATGTATTGATTTACTTGTTTACTTTCACTCTGTTTCCACCCTATAAATTCATAATTTTCATCTGGGAGGGCTTCAAACTGTATGGGAATGTCTTTAAAATATTTTCCATTATAATTTTCTACCAAGTTCATCGAATTCAAACGGACTGATCCGCCTTTATTGACAATTACCTCTAAATCATAAGTTTCTTTTAAATCAAAGAATTCCTTTAAATAGGTGAACATTATTTCTGGACGTTCTTTGATAAAAACTTTCAATCTATTTATACTTCTGTTGTATCTCAATTCAGTTACATCCCATCTATTTCTATGATTTTTAATTTCTACTGCCCAATCATTGTTCATTTCAGATAATAAATTATTGGCTATATCATATTTAAAATAAGTGTTTAAGGCATCATTAAAAAAGTTAATAAATTGATTTTTTATACTATCGTTGGTCAGCAGTTTTCTTAATAAAATTGTGTATTGTTTTGGATATTGACTCTTTACATCATCTTTTGAAGTAAATAATTCAAGAGAATTTTCATTATGTTTATCTTTATCAAAAATATTTAGTGTCATATCAAGATCAAACAATACTGTTTTAAAAGGCGTGTTTTTATCGATATCTTTATACAACCTAATATTTTCTGTTGCATCAGAATTACCTAAGTAAATTTGAATAATGCTGTATTTTAAATAATCTTCAATATCTATTTGTTGCTGAACTTTTGAAATGTCTGTATTATCTAATTTCTCTTTTGTCTGTAAAAAATGAATTAAATCATGGTAATCTTTTAAAACGCTTTTAGGTCCATCTTGCACTTTATTAGGTGGTCTAATAATGGCTACCTTACTTTTATCAATTCCGAAGTGAGCATTTATAAAATGTTCATTTATTTTTTCCCTCAAACTATAAATTCCCCAATATTTTCCATTGATATATACAACAACAGGACGATACTCTTGATATGCTACTCCACTACTTTTAGTTAATTGTGTCGCATAAGCATCACGAATATGAGCTCCTTGCATATCACCACCAGCATTTCTTAAAACAAAATTTTTATATTTTTTAAAAGGCAATTGAGGAAATAATGGATAAGTAAATCGATTACTTCCATATTCCTTTCTGGCGTAAATGGCAAATGATTTTTGTGGCATACTCACACTATATCCACCAAATATTTTAATTCCTGCTCCTTGAGAAAATGCTTGATTATTGTTATCAATAAACTCAATATGAATTTTCTTTTCTTCTTTTTTCCAAAAATTAGCTCCTTTAAAAGGGGATTTTAGATCTGCACAACATCCCATTTCATAAATGCCATTTATTGAATCAAATAAATAGGCCGGATCTGTTATTATTGAAAAAATTGGAAGGCTTTGTTTTCTTGTGGTTATGTAGGTATTGGATGTATAAACAGGTGTGTTATTTCCCATGTATATTGCAAAATATAGGGCTTCATCTCCATTTATAGCAATTTTATTGTTCGCTTTTTCTGAAGATTTATTTGGAGTTGTTCCATCTCTTGTATAATATACAGACCAACCTTTAGGAATATTGAGATTTATTGTCTTTAATCCAGGATGATTACCTGCTAAGGGTGAGAATATTACCTCACTTTGTCCAAAAGTAAAACATTGAATAAAAAGAAATATAAAGAAAATTAATCGCACCTATAAAGAAGTTAATGCAAAGCAAATTTCTTTAAAAATAGTAAAAATGATTAGCGTTGGATGTGCAAGTGCTGATATTTATTGATGATGTTCCCTGCCTCATCTTCTGCAATAATCATATAAACGTAATTACCATCTTTTACAGACACTCCATTTTTATCTAATCCATTCCATCTAAAATCTACATCATTCGTTGAATAAACAACGTTATGATTGTTATCCATTATATTTAATTGGAAGGATTTTAAGTTTTTACATTCAATAAAAAACTCATCATTATAACCATCTCCGTTCGGCGTAAAAACATTAGGTAATGCGCCAACTTCACCTTTCATTTGAATTTCTACTTGAATTCTCTTCGTTACTTTTTGATTTCCAAATTCTACGGATAAAACAACATTATAAATTCCAGATTCAGCGAAAAAATGTTTAGGATTTAAGGTTTTATCATAGCTTCCATCTTCAAAATTCCACAGTACTTGGGCTTCATTAGGAACAGCATCAGCGTAAAAATTTATATATTGATTATTCTGTTCAACGATTTGAATATTGACCTTACTTAAATCAACAATTTCATTTTCTTCTTTTTTGATGTATTCTTCACTCAAATCTACTGAAGGAGCAATAGGAGGTACTTCTTTAAAAGTGATGCTATTATCTGGTTGTTTCTCATCCAAAATTACTTCATCTAATGAAGTAGAATTTTCTGAAGCATTTAAACTTTGAGGTACTTCTTTTAATGAACGCTCATTAATGCCACTTTTTTCGGTACGAATTGATGAATCAGTAATTTTATCAGTAGCTTTTTCAATAAAATCAATACCAGAAGTAGATGAACTATGTTTTGGAATATCATTTACTTTACTGCTTTGAATTGTTTCACTTTCGGTTGAATCTTGTGCATTAACTTCAGTGATTAATTCATTTTCTTTTTGAACTGATTGCTTATTTTTAACAATATAAACAGTTCCAACAGTAAGTATTGCAGCAACAGAAACTCCAATTATAATTTTACTAACAAAACCCAAAGATGATCCAACAGCAGAGGCAGCTCCCGCTGTTCCTATCCCTGCTTGAATTCCATTCCATAGATTAGGATTTACCTTCGCTTGGTAGTTTCCTAATTCCTTTTGGAACAACTCTTTTATTTCGTCTTTATCTTTCAATATTATACTTTTTTAAAGTCTTTCTAAGTACAGATTTAGCTCTTGAATATTGTGATTTTGATGTACTCTCAGTAATATTTAATTCATCTGCAATTTCTTTATGGCTATAGCCTTCAATTGCAAACATGTTAAACACAATCCGGTATCCATCTGGTAGTTGTTGAATAATTTCCATCAAAACCTCTGCTTGTAAACGTTCTTCAGCATCACTTTTTTGTACAAGTTCAAAGCTCACATCATCTAATTCAATGTTTGTTTGCTCCTTTTTATATTTACGTAATTGATCTAAAGCCGTGTTTACAATTATTCGTCTAATCCATCCTTCCAAAGAACCCTTATGCTCAAATCGATAAATATTTTTAAATACCTTGATAAATCCATCTTGAAGTACGTCTTCAGCGCGTTCTTTATCTTTGATATACCTCATTGCAACTCCCAACATCAGGGGAGAGAAACGATCAAACAACTCGCGTTGAGCGTCAGCGTTTCCAGAAATACATTTCTGTACAAGAGTTTCATCATCCATCTTTACATCATAACTTAAAGACTACAATATTACACAAAAGGTTGCAGCAATAAAAAAAGCCTGTTATTTTTGAATAACTGAAATCTAACAATATGAAATGTACACAAATATGTGCTTTACTTTTTTTCCTTTTTATACAATTATTTGTTCAAGCTACAGAACTCAAAGAAGGTTCATGGGTTGGAACTCTTAATTTACAAAATTCTCATCAGTTATCTTTTCATTTTGAAGTGGGTAAAAATCAAGAAATCATCATTAAAAATGGAAAAGAATGGATAGAAATGAAATCTTATGAATATCAAAATGATAGCATCAAGGTCTATTTTTCCAATTTTCCAAATTATCTAATTTTTAAAGTTGACTCCTTAAATCAAGAAAAATTGTCTGGCTATTTTGTTAATCCTGATAGAAAAAAACATTCAAAAATAGAGCTTACTGCAAAATTTTATGAATATTTCGGTATAGAAGACATCGGCGATGAAATTCAAAATATTGATGGAAATTGGCAAGTTACTTTTGCACCAAATACTGAAGATGAATATCCCGCAATAGGTAAATTTAAACAAAGCTATCATGGCATTACAGGAACATTTTTAACAGAAACTGGAGATTATCGTTATTTAAGAGGAACTATAATTGACAATAAATTGACCCTAACCAGTTTTGATGGAGCACATGTGTTTTTATTCACTGCAACATTAGAAAATGATACTTTAAAAGGAGAATTTCTTTCTGGAAACCATTGGAAAACAAACTGGATAGGTTATAAAAATGATAATTTTAAATTAGATAATCCTGATTCACTTACATATATGGTAAAGGATGACTTTAAATTTAATTTTAAAACTACTGATGGTGAAGATTATGTATATCCTAATTCAACGTTAAAAGGAAAGGTGGTTATCATTCAAATTCTTGGATCATGGTGTCCTAATTGTTTAGATGAAACCCATTTTTATAAAGAATTATATAAAAAATTTAATTCTCATGGATTAGAAATAATTGGAATTTCTTATGAAACACCTGATAATTTTGAGGAACAAGTAAAGCGAATAAAACGTTTTAAAGAAAATAAAAATGTTCCGTATAAAATATTAGTAGGTGGTAAAGCGTCCAAAGAAAATTCATCAAAAGATTTCTACATGCTCAATAAAATCTCCTCGTTTCCTACTTCTATTTTTATCAATAAAAATGGTGAAATCGTGAAAATTCATACTGGATTTAATGGACCAGGAACAGGTGAAATTTATGAAAAATATAAAGCTGAAACACTTCAACTCATCAGTAGATTATTAAAAGAATAATAAAATATTATTCTTTTAAACCAGGTTGATTTTCTTTACCAATTGCTCTTTGTAAGAACCTCCAATTGGAATTATTTTTTTATCTTTTTCTAATTGTAAATTCGGATATTCTATTGAAGCAATTTTATCTAATCTAACAATGAATGAACGGTGTACACGTATAAAATCAGTATCTCCTAATTTTCTATCGATGTCCTTCATTGTAGAATGAATAGTATATCTTTTATCCAAAGTGTTAATTACAACGTAATCTTTTAAAGCTTCTACAAAATAAATATCTTTTGTATTCAACTTAACAAGTCGAGAATTAGATTTTACAAATATGAAATCTTGAGTATCCTTTCCTTCAACAATAGAATAAAGTAAATCCCTTTCTTTTTCAACTTCTTTTTCTTTCTGATGCTTATACAAAGCCATTTCAATAGAAGTATGTAAATCTATTTCTTTAAAAGGTTTTATAATGTATCCATACGGCTCAGTAATTTTAGCTTTTGCTAAAGTTGCTTCATCAGCATACGCTGTTAGGAAGATTACTGGGATGTTATGTTCCCTTCTAATGATCTCAGCAGCCTCAATACCGTTCATATCTCCTTTGAGCATGATATCCATCAGAACTATACTTGGACGTTCCTCAGCGGCTAATTGTATTGCTTTTTCACCAGTTGCAGAAGCACCTGAAATTATGTATCCTAATCTTTTCAGACTGTGTTGAATATCTTTTGAGACAATTGACTCATCTTCAACTACTAAAACTTTTATTTTTGACATATTACAATATTACGTTTTCAAATTTAAGTAAATCTTACAAATGAATCAGCTTATAAGAGATATGAAATTAAACATTTCTTCGATTAATGCCTAATTTTTTTAGATAAATAGCATTAACACTCAGAGGGTTAGTACTTAATTTGTGACTGTTGATAGAATGTAGGAATTTTAATTTCAATTTCCAAACTCAAACTTTTAATTTAAGGAACTAAATAAAGATAAGAAAAGAAATTTTTTAAAAAACCCTTTATTACTATTATAGTACTGTTAACACGGTGTATTACTTTTTAAGGTTTTGCTTGTATTCCGAGTTGTAAACATTTAAATGGTGTTTATGAACATTCTTAATTCTTATAATCTACTATGATACATGCCTTTTATTGGGTTATTAACATTCATGTTGATAACCTAAAATTGAATAAGTTTATTTTAATTTCTAAACTTTTAAGCCCATTTCAATTGTTCATATATAAATGTAAAATGTAACAACTTACTATTGTTTTTCTCATTTGTGTTTTGGTTTGGAATTATATATTTAAAAAGCAAGCAATACTTATTGAATTCCATCAACATTGATATTCATAATTGTTAATAACTGTGTTGATAAGTCGTTTTCTGAAGAGTAATGAAATCAAGGCTTTACGAATTCTAAAAAAAGGTGATGTTCATAATTCAATCCGATTGTTAATTACGTAAATTTGTAAAAAACTCTTTATTATGACAAAAAATCAAGTTATTCCAATTGGTGCAGATCATGCAGGTTTTGAGCTAAAAGAAGCTATAAAATCATACTTCAAAGAACGTGGTTATACTTTTAAAGATTATGGTACATATTCTGAAGAAAGTATCGATTATCCCGATTATGGTCATCCAGTAGCACAACACGTACTCGAAAATAGGAATACTTTAGGGATTGTGATTTGTGGAAGTGGAAATGGAATCAATATGACTGTTAATAAACACCAAGGCATAAGAGGTGCTTTATGTTGGAAAGAAGATTTAGCTGAATTAGCAAGACAACACAATGATGCAAATATCATTGCGCTTCCTGCTCGTTTTATTTCAACGGAGGAAGGAATTCAAATGGTTGAGAAATTTTTAACAACAGAATTTGAAGGTGGTAGACACCAAAATCGCGTCAATAAAATTGCATGTAGATAATCAATGGAAACAATAATAAGCTTGTAGAATACTATTCTACAAGCTCTAAGTCTACCTGTTTCCTTGTCATATCAACATTAATTACTTTTACTTTTACCTGATCACCAAAATTGAATGTGTTTCCTGTTTGACGACCTACAATTTGAAATTTATCATTGTCAAAAAAGTAATTATCCTTAGGTATGGATGATATCATAATCATTCCTTCACAGTAATTTTCGTTCATTCTTACGAACATTCCAAAATCTGCTAAGCCGGATACTGTATCTTCAAATTCTTCTCCAACTTTATCCTCTAAATACTTGGCTTGGAAAAATTTATTTGATTCTCTTTCAGCATCTATAGCCTTTCTTTCTTGTGCAGAAATATGCTCACTTATTTCATTGAGTTTATTTCCGTAATTCTTTTTATGGTTTTCTAATTTGTCAAATAAAATACGGTGAACCATTAAATCAGCATACCTACGTATAGGAGGAGTAAAATGACCATAATAATCAAATGCCAATCCATAATGTCCAATATTATTGGTTTGATAAGCTGCCTTCGCCATCGATCGAATAGCCATTGATTGAATTAAACCATATTCTGGTGTATCCTTTACCTTTGCTAACAGTGCATTGATTTTCTGAGCAACATTATCCATATTTTCAAATTCAATTTCATAATCGAACTTATTAATGAAAGTAGAAAATGTATTTAATTTTTCTATTGCTGGTTTATCATGACAACGGTAAATAAATTGATTACTCGATCCTTTATCGCCTGGTGTTTTACCTACATATAATGCGACTCTTTTATTGGCTAAAAGCATAAACTCCTCAATAAGTTTGTTAGCATCTTTTGATATCTTTTTAACTACTCCTGTAGGATATCCTTCATCATCTATAAGAAAACTAACTTCTTCAGAGTCGATGGATAATGCTCCATTTTTCATTCTGTCTTTACGAATGGTTTTAGCTAATGTATCTAAGCCTAAAATAGCTTCTTTTTGTTCATCACTTTTACCTTCTATTACAGCTTGGGCTTCTTCATATGAGAAACGGTGATTGGAATGAATTACAGATTTACCGAACCATTCTTTTTGAACAATTCCTTTATCATTCAATTCAAAAACTGCTGAAAATGCATACTTATCTTCATTTGGACGAAGTGAACAGGCCATATTCGATAGTTGCTCTGGTAACATTGGAATTACACGGTCTTCAAGATAAACTGAATTACCTCTTTTGTAGGCTTCTTCATCCATTGCTGTTCCTGGTCTTACATAATGACTCACATCAGCAATATGTACTCCTACTTCAATATTACCATTTTCTAAAACCTCATATGATAAAGCATCATCAAAATCTTTAGCATCGAATGGATCTATTGTTAAGGTTAATTTTTTACGTAAATCCTTACGTTTTTTAACCTCCTCAGGATCTAAATCCATTCCTACAGTTTCTGCTTCTTCTATTACTTTTTGTGGAAAGTTAATTTCGAAATCATTTTTAAACAAAATCGAAAGCATTTCTGTATCATTATTTCCTGGCATTCCTATAACTTCGAGTATTTCTCCAAATGGATTAGCCACTCCTTTTGGCCATGAAGTCATTCTTCCAATTGCTTTTTCTCCTGTTTTTGCACCTTTTAATTTTTCTAAGGGTATATATAAATCAACATTTATTTTATTGTTGTCAAGAATCAAGAAAGCAAACTTATTCCTAATGTCTAAAGTTCCAACAAACTGAGTTGTTTTACGCTTAACTATCTTAGTTATTACCCCTTCTGTTTTGTTTTTTCTTTGTTTTATTACTTTTATTTCAACAGTATCTCCATGCAATGCATTGTCTAAATTTTCTGAAGAAACATATATATCCCCATCTAATTCTGGTACGATGATATAGGCAGCTCCTCTGGCTGTTGAATCAACTGTTCCTATAAATATGGTTTGATAACTTTCATTGATGATAAAATATCCATTTTGGAATTCATTCAAGAAACGTTCGTTTTTTAGGTCTTTAAGTATAGATAAAACAAGTTTACGCATGTTTTTATCTGTGATTTGTAAAATAGCACTTATTTCTTTGGCTGTATATTTTTGATCTGGTTGTCGTTCAAATATCTTTCTAATTGCTGTTCCTATTCCTTTTTTGTTTATTTTTTTTCTTGACATTTATTACATTTTAGTTCAAAGATAGATTAAAATAGCTTTTAAATTTTACTTCTGTTATTATCTCTACGTTAAGTAATGTTCTTATTTGGAATGTTTTCAAATTTTAATGGACTTTTTAGAATGGTTAATAATTCGTATTTTTGTTTAAAACCTTAAGTAAATGAATAAGAATATAGAAAAATTATTAAATGATCAGATTGAGAAAGAGTATTCCTCAAGTCAACTCTATTTATCTATGGCATCATGGTCTGAAAACCAAGGATTTAATGGAACTGCATCATTTTTATATAAGCACAGTGATGAAGAACGTGAACACATGCTAAAATTGGTGAAATTCATTAATGAACGTGGTGGTGTTGCAATTATTCCTGCAATTTATAAACCAGATGTTAGCTTTGATTCAATGGAAAATATTTTTGAATCTCTTTTAGAACATGAAGTAATGGTAACAGAAAGCATTAATAATATTGTTGATGCCTGTTTAAAGGAAAAAGACTACAGTACACATAACTTTATTCAATGGTATGTTTCTGAACAGCTTGAAGAAGAAGCATTAGCTCGTCATATCTTAGATAAATTGAGAATGATTGGTAATGATAAAGGAGGTTTATACCTTTTTGATAGAGATATGGAAAACTCTAGTATTACTGCTGATACTATAAATAACGCTTAACACTTTACTACTTGTTGAGACCCTTATTAGATGAATAAAAAGCTCTTTTTAAAAGCATTTATACTGTATGTGATTTTTGTTAGTTCTGGTTTTATACTAAGGGCTCAAGATCACATACAGTTTAAAAATTATACCATCAATGATGGTTTGTCTCAAAGTTCTGTGTCTTGTATTATACAAGATCAATTGGGAGCTTTATGGCTTGGAACACAAGATGGTATAAATAGATTCAATGGGAAAAACTTCGAGGTTTTTTCTGCAGATCAAGGATATGATATTTCTAATGAATATATCCATACGAGTTTTACTGATAGAAATGGAAATATGTGGTTTGGTTCCTATAATGGACTCACCAAATACAATCCCCGAACAGTAAAATTCTCTTCTTTCCAATTAGATTCCAAACAAAGACTAGAAGTACATTCTATTGCCGAAGATTCAAAAGGTAACTTATGGATAGGTACAGCATTTGGAAGAATTTTTAAATTTAATACTGAAAATTATTCCTTTGAATTAATTAACGATCAAATTTTTGATTCCCGTATTATTGATATTCGAAGCACGGGAAATGATCTTCTTTTTGTAAGTGAGTTTGAAGGAATTTTATTGACCGATATTACATTCAAATCTAAGAAATTTATTCAGCCTACCATTAAAAATAAAGATGAATTTATTATTAATGGTTTAATAGAATCTGTTGATTATGAGATAGTAATATCTACAAATGAAGGTGTTTTCTATTTTGATAAAGATTCAAATAAGTTTAAAGTCTTAGAAGATTTATTTTCACATTTAAAAGACATCAATATAGTTGATGCCATTTACCTTTCTAAAAACCGCTTGTTTGTTGCCAGTGAAAATTCAGGTCTCTTTCAAATATCAATGGATGAAAATGACAGTGTTACAGTACTCAATTATTCTGCCGATATTTTTCAAAAAGGTTCACTAATTTCAAATCGTCTAAGTGGATTATTTAAAGATAATCAAGGTGTACTTTGGATTACTTCTCAACGTGGATTAAGTAGTTTTAATCCTGAGTTTGTTGGTTTTAAAGGTGTTGGTACATCAGCAGATTTAAATAAGGGGCTCCCTTCTCAGAATGTTTGGGGCTTTGCTGAATCCGAAAATCAAAGGTATTTATATATCGCTGCAGATCACGGTGTATCTTGTTTTGATCGTACAACTCACAACTATCACCACTATTACCGTGATTCTGAGGGAAATGATGATTTTACAACACTAACGTTACAAGTTATTAATCAAAATACATTGTTGGTAGGATGTATTGATGGTTTATTTGAACTGAGTATTGATGAAACTAATCCAAAAAATTATTCATTTACTAAATTAGAACATGCTGTTGATGTTCAACGTGGATTTGATCTTACTTATACAATTGAACCTTATATTGATAGCAATCAATACTTAATTGGAACAAGAGGTGGGGTAGTACTTTTAAACTATAGCGATAAATCTTTTAAATATTTGTTTAATCAACCTCAAATTAAAAATACGATCAGTCCTGGACCTTGTCGATTTATTTTTAGAAAGGAAAATAATTTTTATACTTCTCCTTCTTCTGGAGGATTGTATCATATTAAGTTAGAAAATGGAGAATTAAAGGCTTATTCTAATCATGAATTTTCAGATTTAAATAAGGCAACTAAAGAGTATTTTTCTGATGTTTTTCAAGCCAATGACAATGAATTTTGGTTTGGAACTATGGGAGATGGGCTATTTAAATTTAATTTAAAAACTAAAAAAACCATTCAATACGATAAATCTAAGGGTTTGCCCAATAATGTAATTTATGGAGTTGAAGGAACTGAATTAAATCCAAAATACATATGGTTATCGACAAATAAAGGAGTAGTTGCATTAAGTACTAAAGACGAATTGTTCTATACATTTTCTGAAAAGGATGGATTAATGAGTAATGAACTGAATTTAGGTGCGAGTTTTTTATCTCAAAATGGTGAAATTTATTTCGGAGGAATTCAAGGATTTAATTACGTTAAACCTTCAGAAGCATTTCAAATCAATAAGAATATTCGTGTTTATTTTCCAGGTATAGAAGTTGAAAATGAGATCATATTTCCTGAACAAGATGGTATTTTAACACAGAGTATAGCTTTTACTGACCGTATAAAGTTACCTTATAATAGACGTAGTTTAAAATTACGTTTTTTCGCCAATGATTTAAGCAATCCTGATCGTATTGAATATAAATATGTTATGTCTGGAGATGATGATGTAGAAGAAATTTTAGGATCATCCAATGAACTTCGTTTTACAAGTATTGCACCAGGTGTTTATGATTTGTATATCTACGCCAGGACGACAAATGGAACATGGAATAAATACCCTGCTCATTTGACCATTGAAGTGGAACGTCCTTTCTGGTTGAAATGGTGGTTTTATGCAATAATCGTTGTAATTGTTGCCTTATTTGTGCTTTATCGTGTGCGAAAAAGTATTGATAAAGAAAGAAGACAACAAGTGCGTTTAGAAATGAAAATCGCTGAAAGGACAAGAGAATTAAGGAAAAAGAACGAGAAAATTCAACAACAAACTACAAGGTTAGTTGCACAAACTGAAGAGTTGGAACGTGAAAAGGAAAAGTCTGAACGTTTATTGAACAATATCTTACCCAAAGAAACAGCGAGTCAACTAAAAAAGGATGGACGTTCTGCCGCCCGTGACTTTAGTAAAGTTTCTATAATGTTCACAGACTTTGTTGGTTTTTCAAAGATTGCAGAGGAAATGTCTGCAAAGGACCTTGTTTCTATTTTAGACATGCATTTTAGGAAGTTTGATGATATCATTGAAACAAATGACTTAGAAAAAATTAAGACCATCGGTGATGCTTATATGTGCGCTGGAGGTGTTCCCATTAGAAATAAAACCAATCCCATCAATACAACTTTAGCTGCAGTACAAATAAAGTACTACATGTTAGACCATAAAGCTGAGCAAATCAAAAAAGGTGAACCTTATTGGAAATTGCGTATTGGAATTAATACTGGTCCTGTTTCAGCTGGTGTAATTGGTACAAAGAGATATGCTTATGATGTTTGGGGGAATACTGTGAACCGTGCACAAAGAATGGAACAATTGTGTCAGCCTGAGAAAATTGCGATTACTCAAGATACATTTGATCATATTGAACCTTATTTTGAATGTAACAAGATTGGTAAAATACAGACCAAAAGTGGGATTAAAATAATGATGTATGAAGTGATTTCCATCAAACCTGAATTGTCTATTGACGGTTTGGGTATTGAACCTAATGAATCATTTCATAAACTTGTTAATCTGCATCATTTCAGTAAAATTAACTACTATAAAGCAGAGCGTTTTATTCTTTCTAAATTGAAGAAAGAGTTAAGTGAAAAATTGCACTATCATTCATTTGATCACTCCAGAGATGTTACGCGTCAAGCCGAAAGAATTGCTATTGGTGAAGGAATTACAGATGAGGATTTATTTTTATTGAAATCTGCGGCTTCTTACCATGATGCTGGATTTGTTGAACAATATGAGAAAAATGAACCTATAGGTGCGAGAATGGCGGCAGAAATTCTTCCAAAGTTTGGTTATACAGATGCCCATATTCAAAGAATTAAGGAATTAATTTATGTTACCTCTGTTCCTCATAAACCAAAAAATAATTTGGAGGAAATAATTTGTGATGCTGATTTGGATTATTTAGGACGTGATGATTTCCATGAAATTGCAGACCGTTTAAGACGAGAATTGAGAGAACATGGGAAAATCGATAGTGACCGTAAATGGGATGAAATGCAAGTGAGCTTTTTAACCCACCACAGGTATTTTACTAAAACATCTATTGAAACACGCTTAGAAAAGAAAAAGCAAAACTTAGAGGACATTAAAGAAAAATTAAAGACTTACGACTACAAGGACTAAATGCAGTTTTTTGAATTTAGAAGCTGTTTATACCTCTGTATACTTGCGTCTGACATACTGTATTGGAATATTAAAGTTACTTAAGTATAGACCCTCGTGAGAAGAAGTTTTTTACTTCACTTTTTTGTAAAACCTAGATGTTCTAAATATTTTCATTAAAACAAAAAAGACCGTACTAAACGGCCTTTTTTGTTTTAATGAAAATATTATTTTTTACTTACGAGAATAGAATACTGCTACCATATGGTGTGTCAATTGGGTTGACTACTAAAGTTGGTATTTGTGCATCATTTGTAATCATATACTGTTCGTAATTTGATCCAAAAGCACCTAAATAGTTACTTTTGTTTTGATTCATAATAGCAATTAAATCAGCATCTTTTTCAACAGCTAATTTTACAACCTCTTTATCAAATCCATTACTCGGAGCAAGAGTAGCTGTCATTTCGATACTTCTTTCTTCGAAGAAACGTTTTGCAAAAAGTATGTTTGCTGTAACTTTATTCTTTAAAAATTCATCTGTTTCATTTGGAGTGATTACGTGAACTCTAGATTTAAAGTACTTCGCCATAGATGCTACAATTGCTAATTTTTGTTTTGTTTCTCTATGTAAATCTAATGGTACAACAATATCATCATATCCACTTTCCCCAACTGATTTCAATTGAACAATAATAAATGGAACTGTTGAATGGGTAACAACTTTTAGCGCATGTGATCCTACAATATGTTGCCATCCAGATGCACCATGAGTTCCCATAAATATTAATTCAGCATGATGTTCAGCTGCAAAGTCACCAATGTCTTCAAATATATTTCCTACTCTAACTTTTGGAATTAACTCAATCTTTTTTTCGTTATGTGCTTCGACAACTTCTTTTAACTTATTTTCAGCTTGAGAAATCTCTTTGTTTTTTGAAACAACATGTAGAACGTAGATTTTAGCACCTACTACTTTTGCAGTTGTAATCGCATGGTTTAAAGCGGAGTCTGCAACCTCTGAAAAATCGTGAGGAACGATAAAACTTTTGTCGGACATAATTAGTATTGGTTTATATAGTCTGCTACAAAAATACACAAATGTTTGCTAGCAGTTACTATTTTAGCAGTTCTAATATAACTATTTATTTGATAAACTCTAATATTTACCTAAAAACTATTTAGAGTACTATCAATGGTGTTTTTAAACATAAAAAAACCCTTAACTTATTATAAGTCAAGGGTTTTTTGAGGTCCCGAGCAGATTCGAACTGCTGTGGATGGTTTTGCAGACCACTGCCTAGCCACTCGGCCACAGGACCATTTATAGGACTGCAAATATAGTAAAATATTTTCTTTTTAAATGAAAATTAGTTAAAAAGTATATTATTAAGTCCTAATCACTTAGTCTTCAATTATTATGGCTACATCATTTACATCTCCTCCAATTGGTGGACAATGTTTAATTACTTTAACCTTTGATGCATGTAGACCGTGAATTTCCTTTTTTAATCGTTCACTAATTCTATAACCAACATGTTCAATTAACTTAGATCGGATATCCATTTCCTCACGGACGATCTTATTGATTGCAACATAATCAACAGTATCTTCTAATTCATCACTAGCAAATGATGCAGTAAAGTCAGTTGTAATTGAAACATCTACTGTGTAGTGTCCACCGATTTTCCCTTCTTCCTCTAAGCAACCGTGAAAAGCATATAGTTTTATACCGTTTACTTCAATCGTGTGTTTCATTTATCCTTTTAATTTTTTAATCAATGGAATGTTTTCATTCATTCTTAAAACACATTCTTCTTTTCCTAATAGGGCTGAAATTTCAAACATACTTGGTCCCATTCCCTTTCCAGTTAAAGCTAAACGGAAAGCTGGTAAGACTTTACCAATTCCCAATTCCTTTTCTCCTAAAAATAATTTAAAAGCCGATTCAATTGTTGAAGAATCAAAAGGTGATAAATTTTCAAGTTTTGAAGTCCATTCCATCATTAACTCTTCAGCCTTTTCGTCCCATTTTTTATCGACTGTTTTATCATCAAACTCTGAAGGATTTGTAAATAGATATTTTCCTTCGGTATATATATCTTCAACAAATGTCGCACGCTCTTTCATAAGTGTACATGCTTGTTCTAAATATTCATTGGTTACGTCTTTTATTGGTTCTCCAATTTTATCCCGTAGCATTTTTGCTAAGGAAGCTGGAGATTCTGCTCGCAAATATTGTTGTTGAAACCAATTTGTTTTATCTGCATCGAATTTAGCTCCAGCTTTACTTACTCTTTCTAAAGTAAACGCTTCTACCATTTCTTCAAGAGAAAAGATCTCTTGAGTAGTTCCTGGATTCCAACCTAAGAAAGCAAGCATATTAATAAAGGCTTCTGGTAAATATCCTTTTTCTCTGTATCCTGAATATTTCTCTCCATCTTCAGCTAACCAATCAATAGGGAATACTGGAAAGCCTAATCGATCACCATCTCTTTTAGAAAGTTTTCCATTTCCATCTGGACGTAATAAAAGTGGACAATGGGCAAATTCTGGAGCCTCCCATTCAAAAGCATCATATAATAAGATATGTAAAGGTGCTGATGGAAGCCATTCCTCTCCGCGTATTACATGGCTGATTTTCATCAGGTGGTCATCCACAATATTCGCTAAATGATAAGTAGGCATACCATCACTTTTGTATAATACCTTATCATCAAGATTATTTGTATTCACAACAACCCACCCCCTAATTTTATCTTCAAAACGAACATCTTCGTTGCGTGGCATTTTAAAACGAATCACATATTGATCTCCATTTTCCAATCGTTTTTGAACTTCATCTTCTGGTAGAGTCAAAGAGTTCTGCATTGAAGAACGGGTAACTGAATTGTATTGCCAATTCGGCATTTTCATTTTTATTGCTTGTTGACGCATTCTGTCTAAGTCTTCTGAAGAATCAAATGCGTAATAGGCCTTTCCATTTGCTACAAGTTGTTCAGCATATGGTTTATACAGTGCTTTACGATCAGATTGTCGATAGGGTCCATATTCTCCACCAACACCTTGTCCTTCATCTGGAGTGATGCCACACCATTTAAGAGCTTCTAAAATATACTCCTCTGCTCCTTCTACAAAACGTGTTTGGTCTGTATCTTCAACACGTATGATAAATGTACCATTGTGTTTTTTAGCAAATAAATAATTATATAAAGCTGTACGAACTCCACCCATGTGTAGTGGACCTGTAGGTGACGGTGCGAACCTAACGCGAACTGACTTATCTGACATAAATTCTAAATTTTTATGCAAAGATAATTGTTTCTTTAGCCTTTTTCTCTTCTTCCTTTAAAATTTAGCTTTGTTTTAGCATTTAGCTATTTTTAAACGCTTTTTTAATTACTAAATAACTTAAGTTCTGTCAAATATTTCCATTTCTATTTCTTCCTTCGAGTAATACTTTGACCTTGAATAGTAAAGATATCTTTCTTTTGTGCGTTCAAGTAGTTCTATTACTTCTACAATTTGTAATTTTATACCTATATTATCATTTAGCGTTAATTAAGATAGAGAATGGGAACTTTCGATGATTTGTTAAATCAAGTAGATGCATTTATACGTAAATACTATAAAAACTTAATGATTAAAGGCGTATTGCTTTTTTTAATTATTCTGTTGTTTACTTTTTTGATTGTTACCGGTCTTGAATTTATAGGGAGGTTCAATTCTTTTATAAGAGGTTTTTTATTGTTTTCTTTTATTGGTTTGAATAGCTATGTTTTCATTCGATATTTTGTAATTCCTGCTTCTAAATTGTTTTCATTTGGTAAGAGAATTGATCGCTATCAAGCTGCCGAAATCATCGGTAGTTTTTTCCCTAGCGTGAGTGATAAACTTTTAAATACTTTACAACTTCAGGATACTTTTGCAACAAATCCAAAAAATTTGGAATTAATACAAGCAAGTATCCAACAAAACGCTAACCAACTTAATGCCTTTTCCTTTTCCTCTGCTATCGATTATTCGACCAATAAAAAATTCTTAAAATATTTTGTTCCGATTTTATTGACAGTGGTTTTAGTGGGGATAATGGTTCCAAACTTTTTCAGTGAAGGTTCTCAACGTTTAATAAAATACAACCAAGTATTTGAAATAGCACCTGACTTTACTTTCGAATTGTTGAATAAAGATTTAAAAGTTGAGGAAGGAAGTGAAATCGAAATACAAGTTGCCTTAACACCTCTCCCCGGAAAGGCACTTCCAGATCGAGTTTATTTAGAAAGTTCTGAAGGAACATTTTTAATGAATAGAAATTCTAAGACAGAAGCTTCTTATGTTTTACGCAATTTAAACAAAGACATTGCTTTTAATTTTAAAGCTGGAAACGGTCAGTCAAACTCGCATTCAATTCATGTTGTAAAAAGAACATCTTTAGGACATCTAAATGTGAATGTTGAATATCCAAGTTACCTAAATAGAAGTGACGAATCTATTGAAAATCCCGGAGATTTAATTTTACCGAATGGAGCAAAATTAACATGGAATGGTGTTTCTAAAAACGCCGAATCTTTAGTTGTTGTGATTCCAGATTCAGTTTTTAATTTCTCCAATGATCCTGGATTTCGATTTTCTCATGTTGTAAATCGATCCTCAGATGTTCTCTTTGTTTTAAAAAATAAAGAACTTTTATCTTATGATACTACAGTTTATCACATAGATTTAATCAAGGATGAATACCCCAGTATTACGGCGAATAAAAGAGAGGATTCTTTGACAAAAAACAAGATTTATTTCTCTGGGAGCGTTAGTGATGATTATGGACTTTCTCGTTTAGTTTTTACATACAACATAGAAAAGGAATCTGGTGGAACTATTTCCAAAAACATTTCAGTTCCTGGAATTGATGGGAAACAATCTCCTTTTTCAATGACTTTTAATCTTGATCAATTGGGACTTGAGTTAAAGGATCGGGTCACTTATTTTTTTACTGTTTATGATAATGATGGAGTAAGTGGTCCTAAGGCAACGAGGTCAAATGTTTTTGAATATGCAAGTCCTTCCTTAGAGGAACTTCAAGAAAACCGTACTAAAGAAAAGGACAAAGCTTTGGATGATTTAAAAGATCTAATAAGAGAAAGTCAAGAGTTTAAAGAGCAAATGGCAAGGTTGAAAAAAGAGATAGCTAATTCAAAAAATTCATCTTGGCAACAACAAAAACAGGTTGAAAGCTTACAGGAACAACAAAAATCTTTAGAAGATAGAATTAAGGAAATCAAAGATAAAATGAAATCCTCTTTTGAAGAGAAGTCTAAGTTAAGTCCTATGGATGAAAAGCTTCTTGAAAAACAAAAACAATTAGAAGACCTGTTGGATTCAGTGATGGATGATGAACTAAAAAAGTTGTTAGAAGAATTAGAGGAGATGTTGAAATCTAATTCAGATAAAGATCTACTTGAGAAAATGGAAGATGGTGAAATGTCTGCTGAAGATATGGAGCGTCAATTGGATCGAACAATGGAAATGCTTAAGAAAATGGATGTTGAAGAACGGGTTGAGGATCTTCAAAAATCGCTGGAGCAACTCTCTATAGAGCAAGAGAAATTAAAGGAAGAATTAGATAATGGATTGAGCAAAGAAGAGGCTGAAGAAAAGCAACAAGATTTGAATGATAAGTTTGAAAAGGTAAAAGAAGATTTGGAGGAAATGCTTAAGAAGAATGAGGATTTAAAACGTCCTATGTCCTTTGAAGATTTGGATGAGATGGCGGATGATATATCCAATGATATGAAAGATGCCAAAGAAGAAATTCAAAACGAGAAAACACAGTCTGCAAAAGATAAGCAACAAAATGCAAGTGATAAAATGCAGGAAGCAGCTTCTCAATTGCAAGCTCAAATGCAAGAAAGTCAAGAAGAACAAGATGGTGAAGATTTAAAAGCTATGAGAGCATTGTTGGAAAACCTAATTCGTTTAAGTTTTAATCAAGAAGAGAATATGTTGGCTTTTGAGGGGACCGATATTTACGACCCTCACTTTGTTTCTTTAGGTAAAACCCAAAGAGGTATCATAGATAACTTAAAGCCAGTGAAAGATAGTTTAAGGGCTTTAGCTGATCGTGTTCCTAAAATTTCATCATTTATCGAACAAGAGTTAAATGATATTGAAAAACAATACCGTTATATTCCTACACACATTGGTGAACGAGAAAATCGTCAGTTGACGACTAAACAGCAGTTCGCAATGACAGGTTTAAATAACCTTGCTTTGTTTCTAAATGAGTCTTTAGAAGCAGCACAAGCTCAAATGCAGGGACAGAAGCAAGGAAGTGGTAGTTGTAGTAAACCTGGAGAGGGTAAGCCTGGTAAGGGTAGTCCCGGTGATATGGAAGGTATGAAGGATATGATTAAAAAGCAATTGGAGCAAATGAAAAAAGGCGACAGTCCCGGTGGTCAAAAACCAAATGGAAAACCAGGAGGTGTTTTACCTATGAATTCTCAACAGGCTGCTAAAATGGCTGCTGAACAAAGTGCCATTCAAAAGAAGTTACAAGAACTAAGAGAGCAAATGAATAAGGACGGAAGTGGAGATGGTAATAAACTCAATGATTTGATTAAAGAGTTGGAAAAGCAAGAAGAAGATTTGATCAATAAAAACTGGACACCTGAACTTTTAAATCGCCAACAAGACATTCTAACAAGACTTTTAGAAAGTGAAAAAGCGATGCGTGAACGAGGTCTGGACGAAGAGCGTGAAAGTAATTTAGGAAAAGATGAGAATATTGGTAACCAAATTGAGTTTTTAGAGTATAAGAATCAGAAAGAAAAACAGATTGAGTTATTACGTACACTAGATCCGTCATTTAGTAAGTATTACAAAGAGAAAGCAAACGCTTATTTTCTGAATGTAAATTAACTTTTTGGTACTCCCTCAATCCATGATAATATAGTTTTGATGGAAACAAGTTATAAAGAAATTGAGTCCGTATCCTTCTCTTCGGACCTTAAGAATTTAAGTATTGCAGAATCATTAATTGATGATGTTTGTAAGAATTGCCATATACACGAGGATCATTATGGTAATATTTTGATTGCAGTTACTGAAGCTGTAAATAATGCAATACAACATGGAAACATGGAGGATGTTTCAAAGTCAGTGCAAATCTCGATTCATCAAAATGGTAAAGACCTTAAGTTTATTGTTGCTGATGATGGTAATGGTTTTGCATTTGATAACCTCCCCGACCCTACTGCGCCAGAAAATATTGAGAAAGAAAGTGGACGTGGAATTTTTCTGATGAAGTCGTTAGCAGATGATGTTGCTTTTGAGAATAATGGTGCTAAAGTTACACTTACGTTTACTGTTGTAAAATGATTGATTTCCAATTTTTAGATGTTCCTGAGTTAAAGTTAAATCACGTCCATGAATGGTTTCAACGAGTAGTCGAGTTAGAAGGTAAAATATTAGGTAATCTAACTATAGTGCTTGGGTCTGATGATTGGCTTTTAGAACAGAATCAGTCTTTTTTAAAACATGATTTCTATACGGACATTATTACTTTCGATTATTGTGAAATGGGTTTTATTAGTGGGGATTTGCTGATCAGTATTGATCGGGTTTCTGAAAACGCTATTCAATATAATGTTTCACGTGAAACAGAGTTGAATCGGGTTTTGGTCCATGGCCTACTTCATCTTTGTGGTTATGGTGACGAAACAGAAAAAGAAATCAAAATAATGCGTAAAAAAGAGGATTCCTACCTTGCACTGTTGTAGTTTTGTTCCACGTGAAACAAATGTGTTATGCTGAGAGAATATGATGTTATAGTTGTTGGTGCTGGTCATGCTGGGTGTGAAGCGGCAAATTCTGCTGGAAAGCTTGGGGTTTCTACCCTTGTGATTACGATGAATATGAATACCATCGCCCAGATGTCTTGTAATCCTGCGATGGGAGGTGTTGCCAAGGGTCAAATCTTAAGGGAAATTGATGCTTTGGGTGGTAGTTCTGCTATTGTTTCTGATAAGACAGCTATTCAATTCCGAATGCTAAATATGAGTAAGGGTCCTGCGATGTGGTCTCCACGTACTCAGAATGACCGTATGCGTTTTGCTGAAGAATGGAGACTTGTTTTGGAGACTAACCTTAATGTTGATTTCTGGCAAGATATGGTTGTGGGGATAACCACGGAAAATGGTGTTGTGACTGGTGTTAAAACCAGAACAGGAATGGATATAAAAGGGAAGACTGTTATATTGACAAGTGGAACTTTTTTAAATGGACTGATTCACTTAGGTGAAAAGCAATACGGCGGTGGAAGAGCTGGTGAAGGAGCTTCAACAGGTATAACAGAGGATTTAGTTAAGTTGGGTTTTGAAGCTGGGAGAATGAAGACGGGTACGCCTCCAAGAGTGGATGGGCGTTCTTTGGATTATTCTAAAATGGAAGTTCAGGGTGGAGATAAGGTCACCAGTAAGTTTAGTTTTACTGATGAAACTACACCTTTGAAAACGCAGCGTCCTTGTCATGTTACATACACCAACCAAGAAACTCACGATATATTAAGAACTGGTTTTGATCGCAGCCCGATGTTTAACGGTTCGATTAAATCAAAGGGGCCTCGTTATTGTCCAAGTATTGAAGATAAAATATCTCGTTTTGCTGATCGCGAAAGACATCAAATCTTTGTTGAACCTGAGGGTTGGAAAACTGTTGAAATTTATGTGAATGGTTTCAGCACAAGCTTACCTGAAGACGTGCAATTGAAAGCCATGAAAACTATTCCTGGTTTTGAGAATGTAAAGATGTTTCGTGCAGGTTATGCAATCGAGTATGATTACTTCCCTCCTACTCAATTAAAACATACTTTAGAAACCAAACTTATATCTGGTCTTTATTTTGCTGGTCAAATTAATGGGACTACTGGTTACGAAGAGGCAGCTTGTCAAGGTTTAATGGCGGGTATAAATGCTGCGCGAAAAGTTCAAGGAAAAGATGCTTTTGTGCTGAATCGTTCTGATGCCTATATCGCTGTTTTAATTGATGATTTAATTACGAAAGGAACGGAAGAACCTTATAGGATGTTTACCTCTCGAGCAGAATACAGAATCTTATTACGTCAAGACAATGCTGATTTAAGGCTTACACCAATTGGTCATGCCATTGGAATGATCTCCGATGAGCGTATGGATTTGGTGAATCAAAAGATTACAAACACTAACTTTCTAAAGAAACAATTGTCTAAAATTGGGGTTACACCAGAAGAAGCTAATCCTGTATTGATTGAACTTGGCTCCTCTCCTATCAATCAACAGGTAAAACTTATTCAGTTAATCACGCGTCCTAATATTGGAATTAAAGAGATGCTCCAAATCAGTGCTAAATTACGTGAAACTACGGAAGGTTTCAGTAAAGAGGTGTTTGAGCAGGCGGAGATTCAATTGAAGTATGATGGGTACATCAGTCGCGAACAAGATGTAGCCAATAAACTGAATCGTTTAGAAGATGTTATTATTCCAGACGATATAGAATATAAGAAGTTAAGTAGTTTAAGTTCTGAAGCAGTGAATAAACTAACTGATATCACTCCTAAAACAATAGGTCAAGCTTCTCGAATTAGTGGTGTTTCACCAAGTGATGTGAATGTTCTTTTAATATATTTAGGTCGATAGTTTCACGTGAAACAATTTTAAATAAACAACAAATGAAATCCATTAGAAATTGTCCGGTGTGTAAGGAAACCTACTTTAAAGAATTCCTTGAAGTAAAAGATCACATGATTACCAAAGAAACGTTCAATATTGTAGCGTGTGATTCTTGCGGCTTTCACTTTACCAATCCGATTCCGGAGGCCGATAAAATAGGAGATTATTATAAATCTGAAGAATATATTTCGCACAGTTCTAACAAAAGGGGACTGATTAATTACTTGTACAACACGGTAAGAGGAATCACTTTAAAAGAAAAAGTTAAGTGGGTCCGCAATGAAACAGATGGCCAAGCTTTACTTGATATTGGATCTGGTACAGGTCATTTTTTAAAAGCTGCCAATGAGAATGGATTTAAAGGAATAGGTTTGGAACCTGATGCTGATGCACGAGATTTTGCACATAAGAATAATAAGGTAAGAAGTAGTTCTCAAGAAGAACTCTATAATATCGAAGACAATAAATTCGATGTGATTACAATGTGGCATGTTTTAGAACATGTCTATGAATTAAGGAAAGATATTCAGAAAATTCACGACGTTTTGAAAAGCGGAGGTAAACTGTTTATAGCTGTACCAAATATGAATTCATATGATGCACGTTTCTATAAAGAATATTGGGCAGCTTATGATGTTCCTCGTCACCTCTACCACTTTAAACAAAATGATATTTCTAGATTACTTTTAGATTTTGGATTTGATCTCAAAAAAGTAATTCCAATGAAATACGATGCGTTTTATGTTTCTATGCTTTCTGAAAAATATAAAAAAAGGTTTTCTCTTTTTGGAGTTTTCGTTGGACTTCTCTCAAACCTTAAATCTAAAAAATATGGATACTCCAGTCAAGTATATGTTTTCGAAAAAAACAACTAATGATCACCTGAAAATTGATTAAAAAATAATTTTATTAATTCAACACATAAAAAAAACGAGTCACTGCTCGTTTTTTGCATTTTAAGGGGGTTTTAAAGTAGGTTTGTTTGGTTTGTCATATAGTGTGTCCAAAATAATTAGTTAGAAGACCTTTAGGGGGGTCTTTTTTACTCAATTTTTGGAGATATTTACATTTATTTACAAAAAGCGATCTTTTTTAAGAATGTTGACCAATATCCACAAAAATCAATTTGTACCTTTGACTTAATATTTTTAATTTCTAAAAATTGTTAGAACTCAAAATTGACTTCGTATACTAGGTCATATCAATTTTCTCCCTATCCACTGATTCATTTATTTTTCGAAACAAATTATGATTGACAGAATTCTTAGAAGCTATATTATAGATAATGCAGAAGCTTCTGTTATTGATCGAGCATTTAGTTATTACCCCTCTTTAATTTCAGATAAAGAAAATACTTTTCTATTTGAATGCAGTGGCTCCCAGATTAACCCTTATGATGTTTATATAGATTTAAGGAACTACAACAGTATTAAATCATCTTGTACTTGTCCGTATAGCGGTGCAGGAATTTGTAAACATCAAGTCGCTGCTTTAGAAAGTTTAATCGATTTAATTGAAGACGAAGATGTTGACGTCGTACCTGTTGCAGTTAAAGAGTCATTTATCTCTACAGTTACCGCTATTCCTCATGTTCATGGGATTATAGATGTTGAAGAACTCAATAAAATGACTTTTGGCAATCGGGCATACTATTATAGTCCAATGCATATTGTTTCTGTTAATAAAAACAGAATTGAAGCAGTTTATGAAGATTACCGGGAAGATTTTCAATTGTCACTCACTTTTAATCCGGCAAATGAGCTTTTGGCTTTAAAATGCTCCTGTAAAAGCCCAACTCCATGTGCCCACAAAACAGTGTTTTTAAAAGACTTTTTTAAGAAATTTGGGAAGGATTATTTCACCGACAATTTTATCGATCGTTTCAAACAGAGAACCATGGAAAACTCTAAATACTATGGTATACTTGAGTTTGACGAGGCCTACCATATTGAGTTATCAACCAATGGTGTATTCGCTAAAGAGAAGTTTTCTAATGTTATAGGTGCAGACGATTCACTTTTGAAAATGTTTGAGACAGATAGAAAAGATTTTTTTCTTCCTAATTTTACGGAAGACAATGCGGCTTATGGAGTCGGAATTGCAATGACCAAATCCAAAAATAGAATTACAGAAGTCTTTCCTTTTTATGGTAAATTAGATAAAACGAAGTCCAAATTAACGACCAAGTTTAGAGAAATTGATGAATATAACTTCACCGAATCCTTATCTCTTGTAGAAGATAAAAAGCATCATGCGTTAATTACCAAAGGAATACAACTTTCAGAGTCTTATGCTAAAGAGAGTCACGATCACTTTAGTCTTGAAAATACAAAGAAGATGATTCATATTTTCTCTTCTATTGTTGAAAACTACCCAGAACAGCCTATTTACCTAAGAAAAAACAGAAAAACATTCGTTAAAAAACACCTCGATGAATTGGTTATTATGAACGTGCCTGTGTTTCCGGTGCTTAAAATAATGGATAAGAAACCATTTTATCAAATTGATTTTAAGGTAAGAGTAGAAGGTCAGACCTATAGAATTTCTTCAACTAAGCTGCTGATTACGCCTTTCGGTATTGGACTTAATGACGCCTTCTACCCCATTAAAAATCCAGAAATTGCTTTTTCTTTATTACGTGCTGCCTCCACTCCTCAGTTAAATGTTATTCACAAAGGCATAGTTGATTTAAGAGAACGCATCATAGAACCATTTTCAAAAGTTTTTGAAATTGATTTTACAGGAATTAAAGTGGCAAAGAAAATTGAAGATTCTCAACCAGAAAGACATATTTATTTGTCTGATGAGGAAGGGAAATATGTTGTTTTTCATCCTCAGGTAATGTATGGTGATGTATTGGTTGCTCCAGAAAGTAAAGAGAATGTTTGGGCAGATGAATCAAAATTGACATTTAAAGAAAGAGATGTCGTCTTTGAAAATGAGTTTCTTTCCTATTTCATTGGATTACATCCTAAATTTGAGCGCCAATCAAATTATTTTCATTTATCCATTGAAGAAGCTTTAGATGCTATGTGGTTAATGGAGGCAATTGATAAACTGCAAGAAGAAAATATACGTGTTTTTGGGTTAAACAATTTAGAATCAACTAGATATAATTTAAACAAACCCAGCTTTTCGATTGGCTTAAGTTCTGGTACTGATTGGTTTGATATGACTATTGACATCAAATTTGGTGATCAAACGGTAGATTTAAAGCAAATTCAGAAGTCCATAGTTAAGCAAAGTAACTATGTAGAGTTAAAAGATGGTTCTATTGGAATTTTGCCCAAAGAATGGATTGAGAAATACAAGAAGTACTTTAAATTGGGGAATGTAAAAAAGGACAAGATTGAGATTTCTAACTTTCAATTCAACATCATTGATGAATTGTATGAACAAGAAACGAATGCACCACAGTTTCTTCAGGAATTATATGAGAAAAAGAAACGCTTATCCAACCTCAAGGACTTAAAATCAATTCCAAAGCCTAAAGGAGTCAAAGCAACACTTCGTGATTACCAAAAAGAAGGATTGAATTGGTTAGTATTCCTTCACGAAAATAAGTTGGGAGGATGTTTAGCAGATGATATGGGATTGGGTAAAACCTTGCAAACCATTGCTTTTATTCAATATTTAAAAAACTTACCTACTGAAGGTTCTCTTCCCCACTTGGTTGTTGCTCCAACTTCATTGATGTTTAACTGGTTAGCAGAATTGGAGAAATTTGCTCCCGGCTTAAAGGTTTTAAGCTTTATTGGTCCAAACAGACATGAACTAATTAATGATATTCCACAATATGATGTGGTACTAACTACTTATGGATCAATTATTAAAGATGTTGAAGAACACATAAAGATAGAATACAACTATGTAATCCTTGATGAGAGTCAAGCCATTAAAAACCCTCAATCCCAGCGGTTTAAAGCTGTCCGTTTGCTGAATAGTAAGAATAGACTTGCACTTACGGGTACACCAATTGAGAACAACACTTTCGATCTATACAGTCAGTTTAGCTTTTTGAATCCAGGGATTTTTGGGAGCATCAAGCATTTCAAATCAACGTTTTCAGAAGCCATTGACAAAGATCAAGATGAATACACTTCAGATTTGCTGGCTAAGATGATTAACCCTTTCCTTCTGCGACGAACAAAAGCACAGGTTGCAAAAGAGCTTCCTACGAAAACTGAAGTTGTGATTTACTGTGAAATGGGCAAAGCTCAGCGCAAAGTGTACGACCATTTCAAGGATTACTTCCGTAAAAAGATACAAGAACAAATTGAAAACGAGGGAATCAATAAATCTCAGATGTATATTCTTCAAGGATTGACTAAACTGCGTCAGATTTGTAATTCTACTGCACTTGCGGATAAGGAAAAGAATTACGGGAATGAATCTACAAAGCTAGATGAATTGGTGCGCCATTTAACAGAGAAAGTACATAACCATAAGATTTTGGTCTTTTCGCAGTTTGTGGGAATGCTGCACCTCGTTAGAGAGCGATTAGAGCAAGAGGGGATTCTTTTCGAGTACTTGGATGGTAAAACGCGTAACCGTGAGGAAAAGGTCAATAACTTTCAAAACAACGATAAGATACGGGTCTTCCTGATCAGTTTGAAAGCTGGTGGAACAGGATTGAACCTTACTGAAGCAGATTATGTTTATTTAATCGATCCGTGGTGGAATCCTGCTGTTGAAAGTCAAGCCATCGATAGGTGTTACCGTATTGGACAAGACAAGAAAGTGATGGCTTATCGCATGATTTGTAAAGACACCATCGAAGAGAAAATTGTTCAATTGCAAGACAAAAAGAAAACCGTTGCTGCCGATGTTATTCGTGTAGATACCGAGAAAAAATCATTTGATAAAAATGATGTTGGAATGTTGTTTGGGTTGTCGTAGGGACAAAGATGGCTAATCAAGGTCGAAGTCCAAAACGACCACTACAACCCAAAAATAAAGATGATTTGTATCATAAGTTGGGCTGTTTTACTTGCTTTACATTCATTTTTAATATTAAATAAAATATTATTAAGTAGATAAACTTCTATATTTGTTTCATAGAAGCACTTGTTTTTCAATCAAAAATCTAAGTTAAATACTACACAATGAAGAAATCTAAATTACTATTAAATGGTTTGCCCCTGCTCATTGGAACTCTTTTTTTAATGTTTGCTTGCCATAAAGAAAAACCAGTTCAACTGCCTTCAGACTATGTATTGGGCGCATCATGCAGTAACGGAATTAAAGACGATAATGAAGATGGTGTCGATTGTGGAGGGGTTTGTGGACCTTGTACTTTTTCTGAACCAAATTGTCATTTAGACAATTATTACAACGATGTATATGCATTTAATTCTACTGTTAGCTTTACCCAATCAACATCTTATATATCGAATGGAAAGTATGTTATATTATCCACGAATAATAATGGTGATTCGCTTAAGTTCACTTTCTTAAATGAAAATATTGTTTTGTTCTCTGAATATGACCCTTCTTCACTGTCAACCCTTGATACTGAAAAGGTTTTTGTTGAGGCAGGTTTAAATTCATTACCTTATACTATCAATTATGATACATACTATAATTATGAATCCACTGTTTCTTCACAATCTAATTTCTCTGAGCAACATGTTCATGTAAATAAGCAAGACGGGAAAATTACGGTTTCATTTTGTGAATTAAGATTGAAAGAATTATCTCAAGGAGCTATTAAGTCAATTAAAGGGAAAATTGTTTTAGATTAATTAAACAGAGAAGCTAATCAATGAACTCTTACTTTCTGTGTATTGTTTTACGCTGACTTTCTGATTCATTAAAAATAATATTGTTGATTTTTCAGATACAGATGTAAAAAAGCACTCAATTGAAACCAACTAAACGGAATATAAAAAAGAGAAGTAAAAAGAAGAGCCAACCATTCACTTTGAATTATCTAATACAAAACACAACATACTAAAGTCACGTTATATTAATCAAAACATTCAGAGTTGTATAGTTATCAGTAAATAAGGTGTGATTATGTTTTTTTTAATTGCAACTGTTTCATAGGTTTATACTTGAAAAACAGAAAGGTACACTGATTATTTAAAGACAAACTACCCACCGTTTCTGTCATTTACAGGTTAGTCGATTAGCGTTATTATAAATTAAAACAACGAACAATGAAAGCAATTTTAAGTGTATTATTATTCATTCCTATGGTGCTTTTTTCACAAGAACCAATGATTGAAATGAGTCCTGAAAAGCATAATAAAGATGAAATTCATGAAGTAGTTGATGAACCTGCTTCTTTTCCTGGAGGATCAACTGAGATGATGAAGTATATTGGAAATACTGTAAAGTATCCAAAAAAATCAATAGAGAATAAAGAAGAAGGGAGGGTTTTTGTCGAGTTTGTAGTAAACAGAGATGGGTCTTTTAGTGACATCAAAATATTAAGAGGAGTTTCTAAAGATATAGATACGGAAGCGCTGAGAGTAGTCAAAGGCATGCCAAATTGGACACCCGCTGAATTAGGTGGTAAAACCGTAAGATCACGGGCTAGATTACCACTCAGTTTCACTTTGTAAACGTAGGATTAAAATTAAAATTCAATTATTATTTATGTAATTCATATAAAAAAAGCGAGCTGAGGCTCGCTTTTTAATTTTACATACAGTTCTTAATCAGTAAGTTGTCAGTTGGAATACGTCGATTAAGCATGGGTCAACTCCCAAAGCTCAACTTCTTCTACTGCACGCCAAGGTCTATCACGTTTTGTTTTATCCGATGAAGCACCAACAGATTTCTTGAACTTTCTTTCCAATTTAAACCTGCCGCCTTCAGCTAATTCTTTCTCTATTGGATGCTCTTTCGTTACTTGAGTTACCTGAGCTAAATTAGAGAAGATAAGCATTAATTTTCCATCTGGCAAAAGTCGTTCCTTCGCCTCAGCAAAGAACTCAGGGAATAACTTCTCATCATAATACATTGCGTTGTCCAATCCTTTGACATCTTTAGATGCAGGTAACCACGGTGGATTAAATACAATCAATTCTGTTGGTTTTTCCCACTTTCCGAAGAGATGTGCTTGATCCAACTCGATTTTTCGAGAAAGCTTGGTGGTTCCCATGAACTCTTTTAATCCAAATATTGCATTGGGATTGATATCCGTAGCAAACACCTTCTGAAAGCCATGTTGTACCATTTGTAGTGACAGTACACCACAACCTACTCCAACATCTATAGCTGTTTTTTTTGGACCTTCATAACGCTTCAACCAATTGTTGAAAATCTCTAAATGTTCAAAACGAGTTGGAAAATACGTTCCGTAATAAGGATGAATTTTGTTACGTACCACTGGAATAGCCACTCCATTTAAGTACCATTGCCAAGAACTATTCATCCCTTGAATTTGTGGGAAAGTCAATAAAAAATGATTGTTTTCTGGATAAAATCTTCCCAACCAACCAATGGTCGGTGCTTTTCTCACTGTTAATTCCTGATCGACAACTTCCAACAAAATTAAATTGGATAACCTGTGAAATTCAGCACGATAAGCTTGTTGTTCTTGGAACGTTTTATTCGGTAGTTTTTGTTTTAAATACCAGTGTAATTTCTTTAAAAGTTCTAAGCCATCACTGTAAAGTCTGTTGATCAATACAGGTTCACCCTTTTCTAAAGATCCGATGACTAATTCAATATCAGACTCCTGATTGAAGGTCATTATCTCTTCCCTTACCGCAATAGGTTCTGGTTTATTTACATCTTTTTCCGTAAGCATTCTCTTGTTTTTTCACAAGGTAGGGAAATAGATGCGAAAGCACGATAGATTTGTTGAACGGAATTGGAGTGTTGTTCACGTGAAACAATTATTAAAACTCTTCAACCGTAAATTTTTGTAGAAGATTAATTCTCTTTCCTGGGCTCCACCCAATCCCCATTTTCTTTGATCAATTGAATCAATGCCTCTACTGCTTCTGCTTCAGGTACGTTTTTCTTCACCACTGTTTTTTCTTTGTACAAGTGAATCATACCTGGACGAGTACCCACATATCCATAATCGGCATCCGCCATTTCTCCAGGACCGTTGACAATACATCCCATAATTCCGATTTTTAATCCTTTCAGATGAGACGTGTGCTTACGAATTTTAGCTGTTGTTTCTTGTAAGTCAAGCTGTGTTTCTTAATTTCGTTGTGAATAAAAATGGATCGATTGATGAAATAAACGTGATTAGGGGTGTTTCGGAAGAAATTGACAAAGAAGCAATACGATTAGTTAAGATTATGCCTGCATGGATTCCGGGCGAATTAAATGAAGAATGAGTAACAACACTTGGGTAAGTTCAATTAGTAAATGCGACAAATGGGCATTAGAAATTGATTTTTTTCAAATGAAAGGGCATAAGCCCTCTCACCTGAAATGGTAAAACTTCATTATCTTGTGTCCTCGACCAAAAGTTGCAAAATTATGAGTCATCTTACCTTAGAACAAAGATACGTTATTGAGGCGTATTTAAAGATTGAAAAGTCAAAAGATTTTATCGCCGAACAGATAAATGTTCATCGTTCAACTATTTATAGAGAGATTGAAAGAAACAGAACTAAAACA
>Ga0079223_10000033_pt1 | contig 40273 bp, 47 predicted proteins | sample Stecom2011_FD_75072 | JGI IMG/M metagenome (GOLD analysis project Ga0079223, IMG submission 75072) | Agricultural soil microbial communities from Utah to study Nitrogen management - Steer compost 2011 | ecosystem: Environmental > Terrestrial > Soil > Agricultural land | place: USA: Utah...
ATCCTAACATGACCCCTAAGGAAACTGGTCAGATTGGTGGTCAGATGGTTCGGAGGATGATAGAGCTAGTTGAAGGCAATATGGCTGGTGGCAATCCCAATCAGCCTCAATAGCTAGAAAAAATAACGGGGCAACGGCCCCGTTATTTTATTTTTGTTACTGGCGACCCGGGGGAGGATCGCCAGCCTGGGAGAGGAGAAACCGGAGGAGAAAGGGTTGCAAGATTTTTCCAAGGAACAATCTGCATATGCTGGAAAAATTCCCTTAACTCCGGTTCACTATTAGTTTGGTAAATATGGCGGGCTTTATTCATTAAATGGGATTTTTTTTTTGTTTTGGCGGGTATTTTGGTTTTATGGTAAAATTAGCTTTGGTGATGAAGTGATGAAAGTAATTGCTGGTAAATACAAGGGCAGATCGCTGGCCACCCTTTCCGGGCAGCTGACTAGACCAACAACCGGCAAGGTGCGGGAAGCAGTGTTCAGCAGTTTGCAGACCTTGACCCCGGGTTCGGTTTGGTTGGATCTCTTTGCCGGGAGTGGTGGTATTGGTATTGAGGCCCTGAGTCGGGGGGCGGCCTTTTGCCACTTTGTCGACAGCTCACGTCGGGCCTGCAAGATTATCAGGCAAAACTTAGAAAACTTAAAAATTCAGCAGGCTAAAATTTTTTGTGCCGACGCTGCTGCAGTCTGCGCCAAAATTAGTCAAACCCAGGGAAAAACAGTGGGTATTGTCTATATGGACCCTCCCTATGCTGCGGAGAAAGAATACAGAAAAGTCCTGGCTGCCATTCCTGGACTACTCAGGCCCGGTGGTCTGATGGTCATAGAGCATGCCAACAACTACACGCCGGAAGTAGAGTGGGCAGAGCATGTAAAAACAAAACGCTACGGACTATCTGTCATCAGCTATTATAAAAATGAAGGAGAGAATAGCCAATGACCACTGCAATTTATCCCGGTAGTTTTGACCCAATTACCATGGGGCATTTGGACATCATCCAAAGGTCTGCCCGGATTTTCGACCATCTCTTGGTGGCTGTTGCCCCTAACTTCAGCAAAAGCCCCATTTTCTCTACGGCACAGCGCTTGGAATTTTTGCGGGAAGTAACTCAGGACTTGGTCAATGTTGATATCATTACTTTTCAGGGCTTGTTGGTGGGGGCCGCCCAAAAAAATAATGCCCGCATCATCGTCAAAGGCCTGCGGGCAATTTCCGATTTTGAATATGAATTCCAGATGGCTTCCATGAACAAAAAGCTAGGGGATGATGTGGAAACTCTATTTATGGCCACCAGTACCAAATACTCGTACCTCAGTTCCAGCATGGTCAAGGAAGTGGCTCAGCTAGGTGGCTGTATCCGGGGACTGGTGCCAGACGCTATTCATGACAAAATTGTTAGTCAGCTCTTGGGGTGATTAATTCGGAATGTGGCTATTTTTGCACGAAACAGTGCCGTCAGTATCATTGTCCCCAAGCCAGCTCCAGCCCAAATAAGTAGGACCTTGAGCAGGGTGGTGGTGGCAAACAAATAACGAGCTCCCAGCCCCAGGGTTACATAATCAACCGCTGCCGAGGGCAGTGCCGGGACCAAATCAAATTTAAAGAGCAGGGCGGTAAAGAGGGCCGCCAAGGTGGCATGGACTAATCTGGCAAAGATATAGGGTCTTATCGAGAGGTCTGTGCTGCTGATAAAGCTTGCCACTTGACCCAGGACAGATACTCCACTCCAGGCAATGATGGCAGAGATGATGACAATACTTCCTTGGACTCCCAAGCTGGACTGGGCAGCCCGTTGGCAACCCAAGGTTATTTCCAGGAGACCGTTGGTGAATAAAAGCACACTTTCCATGGACATAGACAGGGCCGCCGCTATTTTTTCGGCGATTCCTGAAGTATTGAATAGCTCTATCACAACCGAAAATAAAATTATATAGCCCCCCACCACCAACAAAGAATTCATGGATTTTTTGATTGCGTCACCCATCAGGGTGCCAAAGGTTCTATTATCTTTCTGGCGGGCTGTCACCAGTGCACTGCCTGCTCGGTGCAAGATGAAGCCTTTGCTGCCTCGGTGCTGGCCCGAAGGAATTGCCTTGGGCTTGTAGAAGCGCATCATCAGGCCAGTGCAAAGGGTGGAAAGATAATGGACTATTGCGATGGTAACACCGATTTGGGGCCAGCCCAGCATCCCCACAGCCACAGCCCCAGACATGAAAAGTGGGTCTGCTGTATTGGTAAAACACATCAATCTTTCTCCCTCTTCTTTGCTCAGCTCCCCTCTTTCCCGGTAGCGAGCAGAAAGCATTGCACCCACTGGGTAGCCAGAGGCCAGGCCAACGGCAAAGACAAAGGCGCCAATCCCGGGAACCCGAAATAGCGGACGCATTAAGGGTTCCAGCAGCACGCCAATAAAATGAACCACACCCAGGCCCATCAACACTTCTGCAGCAACAAAGAAGGGCAGCAGGGCGGGGAAGGCGATATTCCACCACACATCCAAGCCCCGCACAGAAGCATCAAAGGCAGATTCCGGATAAACAATCAGGGCTATGGCAATGACAAATCCTACGAACCCCATTAAATAGAACATGGCCTTGGTTTTTCTTTGGATCACTCCCACATTCCCCCATTCCTACTATCAATTCTATTATTATTGTATAAATATATAACTGGAGGTGCAGCCCGTGAGTAAAAAACCAAAAATTGGTCTGGCCCTGGGTTCTGGTGCCGCCCGGGGTATTGCCCATTTAGGTGTGTTGAAGGTTTTGGAGAAATACCATGTTCCAATTCATTCCATTGCTGGATCCAGCATGGGAGCGTTGGTTGGCGGGCTGTATGCCGCCGGTTTAGATGTTGATTTCATGATTAATTTTGCCAGTCAACTACCCTCTAAATCCTGGATTGATCTCTGTGTCCCCCGCAACGGTCTAATCCGGGGGAATAAGGTGGTGACGATGTTAACCATGCTGACCAAAAACAGGGATTTTAAGGAGCTGGATATCCCCTTTGCCGCTGTTGCTACCGACATCCAGCGGGGAGAAGCAGTGGTTCTCAAGGAGGGGAATGTGGCCAGCGCCGTTCGGGCCAGCATCAGTATTCCCGTGGTCTTTCAACCGGTGCAATACGGAGACCGCCTTTTGGTGGATGGGGGAATAGTCGACCGGGTCCCAGTTTCTGTGGTAAGGGAGATGGGGGCCGATGTGGTGGTGGCGGTGGATGTCAATAGGTATGTCGCCAATCAACCGGTGAACAACATCTTTGATGTCATGTTCCAGACTTTGGACATCATGGCCCGGGAAGCTATGAATTCAAGAATCCTGGACACCGAGGTGCTGATCAGGCCCAAGGTAGGAGAAATCAGCCCTGCCCATTTTCACCGGGTGGCAGAATTGGTCCAACTGGGGGAGGCCGCTGCCGAAGCAGCCATCAGCAAATTAGGTTATGTTCTCAGGAACAAGGGGTACCAGGGCGGGATTGTGACAAACTAAGGCTGGACAAAAAAAAGACCACCGCCAAGTGGTCATTGTCATTGAGCGGGTTGCTGCACTATATCCCGCCGCGCCCAGTGAGGCGGGAGTGCCAAATTGTATATGTCGGCGGCTCTAAGATCCAATTCTAGCATGGACTTAGGTGTGGGAGATAGTTCCTTGACATCCCGGGCTGAATAAATCAGCGCTGTCTGCTGGGCAAGCTGGGGGAGCAACTCTTTACCCCGGGCTGAGCAGGCCAGCACCCGGGCATAGGGCACTGGTTCTGTGGTCTCAATCTCATCAAAGCGCAAGAGGGCTTGCATGCACAGGCGCTGCACCCGAGTCAGAGGATATCTTTTGCTCTTGACAGCTTGCTGAAATTGTCCCAAATCCCTCTGCTGGTTCAAGGCTTGGCGAATTCTGTTCTCCAGCCCCTCGGAACAGGCCGGAAGCCTATAGATTTCCTGGGGGGTCATGGTGGTCAAGGCATAGAACACTGCCTGGCTCAGATCCCGGGCATAGATTGGTCCCGCTCTTTTCACGGCCATGTCAAACACTGGCCGGCAGGGGTGGGGAATGTAGGGACTGATGTCATTGCCGTTGTTCAGGAGTTGGCGCAGCACAGAGGCGCTGGGATACTGGCCATTTTCTTTGCCCCGGGGTTGTCCCACCCGCTGGACTGTATGTACTGTGATGGCGCTATCTTGCGGCAGGGCGCGCAAATATTCGATGGCCAGAATGTTGTTGGCCCCATGGAATAGAGAAGCCAGTGGGGCTACCTGGGGTGCCTGTTCAGCAACCTTTTGGATGGCCGCAGCATAGCTTATTCCTGACCTCAGAGTTTGGCGGATGCTGGTTTGGGTTTGTTCTTGATTTAGCCAGCGGGCCATGGCCATCAAATCAGCAATTTTTCCTGCTTCGCTACCAAAACTGATGTGGGTCACCCCACATTTGGCCAGCAGATCCATGCTGGCCTGGGCATAGCCCTGGGCAGATTGGAGCACGAAGTAGGTAGGTATTTCCACCACCAAGTCTGCACCGGCGGCCAAGGCCATTTGGGCCCGGGTCCATTTGTCGAAAATAGCGGGTTCGCCCCGCTGGACAAAATTGCCACTCATGGCGATGACGACATATCGGGACTGGGTCTCTTGGATGGCCCTATGCATTTGATAGTAGTGGCCGCCGTGGAGGGGATTGTACTCGGCGACAACACCCAAAATTCTCTTCATGCAAAATCCCTCCAAATCATTGACATTGGTGGTCATATTCGTAACAATAACTATATCACTAAACAGTAATGGAGGTAAAGTTTGTGTTAGTATTGGTAATCAATTGTGGTAGTTCATCCCTCAAGTATCAGCTCTTTGATATGGAAGACGAATCAGTTTTGGCTAAAGGCCTGGTGGAAAGGATCGGGCTGGATGGTTCGGCCTTGATTCATACCGGCAAAGATAATGAGAAGGTCAAACTGGAGAAGGATCTAGAAGATCACAAGCAAGCCATTTCCATGGTTCTAGATGCCCTTACCAGCCCCGAGCACGGTGTAATTAACAGCTTTGATGACATCGATGCCATCGGGCACAGGGTAGTTCACGGCGGCGAAGAATTTTCCGGTTCTGTAAAAATCGATGAGAATATTATGGAGGCCCTGCGGCGCAATATCGATCTGGCTCCGCTCCACAATCCTCCTAATATTATGGGAATTGAGGCCTGCACCGAGATATTGCCCAATGTCACCCAGGCCGGGGTGTTTGATACAGCCTTCCATCAGACCATGCCCCCCCATGCTTATATCTACGGGCTGCCCTACGAATTTTATGAGAAGTATGAGGTGCGGAGATACGGGTTTCACGGCACTTCTCACAAGTACGTAGCCATGCGTGCCGCCGAACTCATCGGCCGTCCTCTGAAGGATTTGAAGATCATAACCTGTCATTTGGGCAACGGTGCCAGCATTGCCGCTGTCCAGAATGGAGAGTCGGTGGACACCAGCATGGGCTTTACTCCCTTGGAAGGGCTCATCATGGGTACCCGCTCCGGTGACATCGACCCAGCAATTCCATTTCATTTGATGAAAAAAATGAATCTTTCCCTGGTTGATATCAACAACCTTTTGAATAAGGATTCTGGCGTCTTGGGTATTTCCGGAGTGAGCAGCGACTTTAGGGATCTGGAACAGGCGGCAGACGCTGGCAACGAAAGGGCAGAGCTGGCCCTAAAGACTTTCTACTATCGTGTCACCAAGTACATTGGCTCATATGCTGCTGCCATGAATGGCGTTGATGCTATCGTCTTTACCGCTGGTTTAGGAGAAAACTCCGCCACTGCCCGGGAGTGTATTTGCGCTAGTTTAGGCTTTATGGGGGTCAAAATTGACACCAGCAAGAATGATATCCGGGGCAAGGAGGCAATTATCAGTGCTGAGGACGCCTCTGTTCAGGTCATGTTAATTCCCACCAATGAAGAACTGATGATCGCCCGGGATACTGCTGGCATCGCAGCTAAGGCTTGACAACTTGCTTAGCATGTAATAACATCAATATTGGCTTTGTTACGGGAGTGTTAAAATGGCCATAAAAGTCAACATTCACGATATCCGAGACAACAAATCCGCTCAATTCCAGGACATATTCAATATCAATGCCCGGGATTTGGACTTACCCGCCATGGACGGGGTGGAATGGCAGAGGTTTACCCTGGATTTTCAGTTGACCAATGCCGATAACCTCTACGTTTTACAGGGTAAGTTGACTGGCCCTGTGGGTTTGGTTTGTAGCCGTTGTCTCAAACCCGTTAATTATCAGCTGGACGTGGATGTTCTGGAAGAGTTTAGTTCCCGGCCCGCGGTGGATGACGATGTGCATCGCTTTCAGGGAGAAGAGATCGATTTGACCCAGGTACTGCGAGAGATTGTTCTTCTGGCCCTTCCGGTCAAGCCTTTGTGCTCCCCAGATTGCCGCGGACTCTGTCCCCATTGCGGTATCGACAAGAATGTGGAAAGCTGTGAATGTAATCCCAAATCCGTCGATCCGCGCCTGGCAGTTCTAGAAAAACTCATTCGTAAGTAGTCAGGAGGTGTACTTATAATGGCAGTTCCCAAGCGAAAGACTTCAAAGACCCGGCAGGCAAAGCGGCGGGCAAATTGGAAGCTGAGTAGCCCCAACCTAGTTCATTGCCCGCAATGCCATGAACTGAAGCAGCCTCATCGTGTCTGCCCCAGCTGTGGCTTTTATAAGGATAAAGTTGTTGTGAATCCAGAATAGGAGAGTTTCTCTCCTATTTTTTGTTGCCAAATTTTATTGGGTTGGGTATAATTAAGAGCAGGTAATAGTAACTGAGTGCTAGGCCAACCATGGGGGTGAGGTAATGCGTGCGAAAAAACGCTTTCGTCAAGCAGAATTACAAGAAGTTCTGGATAGCAATCCCTTCCTGACCGATGAAGACTTGGCAAAAAGATTTTCCGTCAGTGTCCAAACCATCCGTTTGGACAGAATGGAGTTGGGTATACCAGAATTACGTGAGCGGGTCAAGATGGTGGCCCAGGATGCCTATACCAAGATACAATCCCTAAGCCAGCAGGAATTGGTGGGGAATTTGTGGGAACTGGAATTGGGGAAGAGGGGGATTTCATCTTTAGATACGACCATGGACATGATCTTCGAAAAGACGAAGATAGTTCGGGGGCATCATATTTTTGCCCAGGCCAATTCTCTGGCGGTGGCCCTGGTTGATGCTCCAGTAGCTTTAACGGCCAACGCCGAGATAAAGTTTATTCGTCCCGTTTATCCCGGTGAACGCTTGATTTGTACAGCAGAGGTGCTTCAACGGGAAGAAAAGCGCATACATATAAAAGTTACGACAATTAGCGCGGATATCCAGGTGTTTTCTGGTCAGTTTACCATCGCTATAGTTGAGGAGGGATAATATGAAAATTGCAGTGGATGCTATGGGAGGCGATAATGCTCCGGGGCAAATTGTTCGCGGTGCTTTGCAGGCGGCGGCGGAAGGCCGAATGGAAGTTGTCTTGGTGGGCCAGGAGGACAAAATCAAAGCTGTGGCCGGAGATCTTCCTGGCAATGTTAGTATCCATCACTGTCCCGAAGTCATTGAAAACGAAGATAAACCATTGATGGCTATCCGGCGCAAGCGCAAGGCTTCTTTGGTTATAGCCTTAAACCTAGTCAAGGACGGAGCCGTGGATGCCGTGGTAAGTGCCGGCAACACCGGGGCTTTCATGGCCGGGGCTAGCCTGTTGGTGGGCAGGATTCCCGGCGTGGGTAAACCCGCTTTGGCACCGGTACTACCCACTGTGGATGGCAAAGGAGTTGTGGCCGTGGACCTGGGTTCGACCATGGACCCCAGGCCGGAAAATTTATATCAATACGCCATAATGGGTAATCTGTACTCACAGACGGTCTTTGGCCACAAAAGTCCCCGCATTGGTTTGCTCAATGTGGGGGTGGAGGCGGAAAAAGGTAATGACTTGGCCAAGAAGGCCCATGTTCTACTACAGCAATCCTCACTGAACTTCGTTGGCAATGTGGAAGCCCGGGATGTAATGCAGGGTATCTGCGATGTCTTGGTCTGTGACGGATTTGTGGGCAATGTGCTACTAAAATCCATGGAGGGGGTGGCGCAAGCGATATTTGCTGGCATCAAGGAGTCTGTTAAAACGGGGGGTGTTAAGGCAAAACTAGGAGCAGTCCTGCTCAAGGACAGTTTAAAGAGTTTTAAAGATCAACTGGACTATTCTCAACATGGTGGTGCCCCACTGCTGGGGATCAATGGCGTCTGCGTTAAATGTCACGGTTCTGCCGATGCCTCGACGGTGAAAAACGCAGTTCTCAAGCAAGCATATTTGTTGGCTCAAAATCAAGCAATCGCCAAGATTGCAAAAGTCATGGAGGGAAATTCCAGTGGGGAAAATAGCGCTGGTGACCGATAGCACTGCGGATCTGAATACGGATTTGACCCAGCAATATAATATTGTTGTTGTGCCCCTAAATGTACATTTTCAGGATGATGTATTTAAGGATACCATCGATTTAGACACCGATGCCTTTTTTGAAAAGCTTGAAGAGTCTTCGGTCCCGCCCCGAACATCCCAACCGTCACCGGGGGATTTTCATAAGGTTTATAAGGCCCTGCTGAGGGAGGGCTATCAGAGCATCGTATCGGTTCATATTTCCAAGGAACTGAGCGGAACTTGGCAATCGGCCTGCATAGCTCGAGATATGTTGCCCGAGGAAGACATCCACATAGTTGATTCCAAGTCGGCTTCCATGGGGATTGGAATTATTGTCCTTAATATTGCCCAAAAGCTGAGCCAATTTGAATCTGCCCTGGCCGCCGCTCGGTATGGCCAGGATCTTGTGGAGCAGCAGCGGGTGCTGTTTGGTGTGGATACTCTGGAATATTTGCATCGCAATGGCAGGATTGGCAAAGCAGCCAAGCTAGTTGGCGGTTTGCTCAATGTAAAGCCCATCTTACACCTAGATGGCCAGGGCTTCGTTGCTCCCTTGGCAAAGATTCGCGGCCAGAGCAAATTTATTCCTTTCTTGGTAGAGCAGGCGGAAAAATTCGCCCAAGAGCAAGAGCTGGATGCCGTTGTGGTTCATGCTCGAGCACCGGAAAAGGCTGCTGAATTGGCGGCCAGAGTTAAAGCACAGCTCAATATCAGAAACTTTTACCAGTCAGAAATTGGCAGTGTAATTGGAACCCATGCAGGTCCGGGTGCCCTGGGGTTAATTTTGCAAAAACCTTAACTTGCCATGGACGAGAAATCTTAGTAAAATAGCTGCGAAGGGAGGTTATGAAGATGAGTGAAGCAATTAAAACCAAGGTGGTAAAGTTGATAGCCGATCAGGCGGGAATCGCTGAAGACAGCATTACCGGCGAGACCAGCCTTCAGGCTGATTTGGAATTGGATTCCTTGGACATCATGGATTTGCTCCTGGTGCTGGAGGAAGAGTTTGATCTCCAGATTCCCGACGAAGAACTGGGCAAAATCCAGACTGTCAATGATATCGTCAATTATATTGAAAACCAATAAATGACAAGGCCCTTCCAGGGCCTTGATTACTCTTATGGGGGTGAAATAGTGGCAGATGATTTAAATTTCATTGAGAAGATTAAGCCCCAGCTGTTGCGGGAGGCATTAACCCATTCCTCCACCGGCGAAGCCAAGCATAATGAACGTTTGGAATTTTTAGGGGACGCTGTGTTGGGAGTGGTCATCAGCCAGTGGCTCTTCGCCCATGAGAACAGCTTTTCTGAAGGACGCATGTCTCAAATAAGGGCAGCTGTGGTGCGAGAAGAGAGCTTGGCGGCACTGGCCCGCCGGTTGGACTTAGGCAATATGCTACATTTAGGCAGGGGGGAAGAAAAGAACGGTGGCCGCAACCGTGCTTCATTATTGGCCGATGCCTTGGAAGCTTTGTTGGCAGCGATGTACCTTTCTTCGGGCTTGGCTGTTACTCGGGCGTTTATCTTGGCCCTCTTTAAAGAGCATTTGCACAATGCCGCGGCGGATAGTTTTATCAGCGATTACAAATCAGAATTTCAAGAGCAGATGCAAGCAGCCGGAGTCGATTGTTTTGAATACATTGTTGTGCGGGATGCTGGTCCTGATCATAACAAGACCTTTTGGGTCGATCTAAGAGTACAGGGAAAATCCGTGAGCACAGGTAATGGCAAGACCATCAAACAGGCGGAACAGGAAGCCGCCCGCAGAGCATTGGCCAATCGACTTTAGACAGCAGGAATGGTAAAATACCCGGGGGAGGAGGAATGAAAATTGCAGTTAGTTAGATTGGAATTGTACGGATTTAAATCTTTCTCCGGTAAAACCGAGTTCAGCTTTTCCCCAGGCATAACCGGTTTTGTAGGACCTAACGGCTGTGGCAAGAGCAATGTTGTCGATGCTATACGTTGGGTGCTGGGAGAACAGAATCCCAGGGTGTTGCGGGCCAATCGTATGGAGGACTTGATCTATGCTGGCACCGAACATAGTCAACATAAAAACTATGCTGAAGTCAGCATCGTCTTGGATAACAGCGATAAAGAAATTCCTCTGGATTACAGGGAAGTCACTGTGGCCCGACGCTACTATCGCTCGGGAGATAGCGAATACTTTATTAATCGAGTTCCCTGTCGTCTGAAGGATATCCACGAGCTGTTGGCTTCTACCTCCTTGGGACGGGGCACATACTCCATCATTGGCCAAGGCCAGGTGGAGGAAGTTATCAACAGCCGTCCGGAAGAACGCAGGACCATGTTTGAAGAAGCTGCTGGCATCTCTCTCCTCAAGATGCGCAAGCGGGATGGTCTGAAAAAATTAGCCGATACCCGGGTTAATCTGACCCGTATTCAAGACATCGTGCATGAACTCCAAGGCCAAGAAGACGAAGTCCGGGAAAGTGCAGCTATTGCCCAGGAATTTCTAAAACATAAAGAACAGGCAGAAAAAGTCGAACTCTCCCTTTGGGCCAGCAAATACACTGATTTACATAGACGCCTGGAAAAGCTGGAACAGCGCAAGCAGCAGCTGACTGACAGCGGCGACCAGCTTCAGGCCCAATTATTGCAACGGCAACGGGACTTGACGGCCAGCACGGCAAAGATGCAGGAGTGCTCTGACATCATCACTGCTCTGGAACAGAACCGGGCAAAATTGACACAGCAAAAGACCCAGATGGAATATGAAGTTCAGCTATCTCAACAGCGCCAACAAGACTATCTGAACTTGGTTCAGCAGGGACAGCAACAATTAAGCCGCCTCCAGGCCCAGATGGAACAGGGCCAAGAAGAGCAGGTTGTGGCCCAGGATAAGTTGGCTGAGCTCAACAAGCAACTCAAGGCTTATACATTAGCTTTGCGACGGCGCACTTCTGCCGCTGGCTTGGGCAGGCGCTTGTTGGCTGCAGCAGAAAAATACCGAGGCAAGGCGGATGATTTAATTGTTCAAGCAGCCATGTCCAGCAATGAAACAGCAACTAGCCGGGACAAGATTCATCAGACCGTAGCGGAACTAAATGGTCAACAAGTTTCCCTGGGGCAGGAAATCGAAGAGTGGCGCCAAGAAGCGGCCCAGGCCCAGGCCGAGGAAGAGAATTTGACGGAGACTTTGGCCCAGTTGCAAAATCAGCGCCAGGGTATCTGTTCTGCTCTGGATGAGGTGACAGCCCAGCTGGAAAATCTCACCCAGCGGAGGGAAGATTTGACCAGTTCCAAAAATCGCTTAGCCAATGGCCATAATGCTATGGAACAAAAATTGGAGATGCTCAAGTCCATGGAGCAGGACCTTCAAGGGTTTAGCAGGGGAACTCGCTCTGCCCTCAAGGCCAGCCGACGTAATGAATTGTCTGGAGTTTTGGGTGCCGTAGCGGATCTGATTCAAGTCCCGAACCCCCAACATTCTTTGGCCATCGAGACTGCCTTGGGCGGTGCCCTAAACTACGTGGTCTGTGACAACGAAGAATCTTGCCGTGGCGCCATCGAAATGCTAAAGAGCACCGGTGGTGGCCGGGCCACCTTTGTGCCAGTTACCGCGGCCCGACGGCGCAACGCTCGCTCTAAGCCCAGTGGTTTTGGACAACCCATTATTGGGTGGGGAGATGAGTTGGTAAGCTCCCGGCAGCAAGAGATTGTGAAAATGTTTTTGGGCGAGGTTTTAATTGCCGAAAATCTTGAGATCGCTACCAAACTGGCCCAGGAGATAAATTATCGCTATAAAATTGTCACCCTGGACGGAGAGGTAATCAGCCGGGGGCTGTTCACCGGGGGCACCTCGGGCAAACAAGGCCAAGGGCCTTTGCAGAGAAAAGCCAGTATTCAAGAGCTACAGCAAAGAATGGTGGAACAGAATGGGGAACTTGAAGAGTTATCCCGGAATCTGGAGAAAATCCAGGTAAAATTCAGCCAAATCCAGCCAGAATTGGAAGAAAAGAATAGAGAGCTAGAAAACTGTCAGCGGGAAATCGTCAGGACTCAGGCCCAGGCCCAACAGGCAGGGGAGCGGGTAAAAAGGGCAAAAGCACGGGAAGACCAGAGCCAGCAGCGCATGGATGAGGTGAAGGCAAGTTTGCGCCGGGCTGAACAGGCCTTGGAGGGGATCGCCACCAAGATAGATCAAGATAAATTGGGCCTTGAAAAGCAAAAGCAAGCGCGCCATGCCCTTCAGGGTATGGAGGGCCAGCTAAAGGATATGGTTTCCCTTTGGGCATCCCGGCAAAACAGCCTGCAATTGACCATCTATTCCCTGGAAAGCCGCGGGGAGGATATGCAGCGGCAAATAACTATGATAGCCGATCAGCAGCTCGAGCTCAGTCAGCGTCAGCACTCGGTGAAAGCCGAGGTAGCTGAAAAGCAGCAACAGAGCCAGGCCTTGGCAGAAAAAATCGAACAGGCTAATCATGCTTTGACAGAAATCAGTCAGGGTCTGGAGACAGCTTGTGCCAGCTTGGACTGTCAAGTGGCTTCCCAGGCTCAGCTGAAAGAAGAAATTCAGCTGGCCAACCAAGAAATTTCTGTTACCAAGGATAATTTAGAAGAGGTCAAAAAAACCCTCCATGAGGCAGAGGTAAAAAAAGCCCGCTGGCAAACAGAAGAAGAGGGGCTAGTAAGCCAGTTGGGAGCACAGTTCGGTCTCAGTGCCCACCAAGGCTTGCAGCATTTGGATGATCGTTATACCGGCAACGAATTGGCGGCTCAGCTCCGCAAGTTGCAGGGCCGTATGGATGAAATGGGCCAAGTCAACCTGGCCTCCATTCAACAACATCAAAAACTGGTACAACGCTTGGATTTCCTCCAGCAGCAGGAAGCTGATTTGGTTCAGGCAGAACGGGATATACTGGGTTTGGTGGAGGAATTGGACAAAAAAATTCGGGAATTGTTTATGAGCACATTTGAGAATGTACAGCAGCAATTCACTGAAATATTTCAAACCCTTTTTTCCGGCGGCAGCGCCTATCTAAGTTTGAACCAGCAGGAGGATCTCTTGGATGCCGGCATTGAAATATACGCCCGTCCTCCGGGAAAGAAAACCCAAACCCTTTCTTTGCTCTCCGGTGGAGAAAAGGCCATGACGGCCATCGCGCTACTCTTTGCTCTCCAGTCGGTGCGACCAGCCCCTTTCTGTATTCTCGATGAAATTGAGGCAGCTTTGGATGATGTAAATATTGTTCGTTTTGCCAACTATGTTCGCCAATTGGCCGGGGATATGCAGTTTATCTTAATAACCCATAGGCGAGAAACCATGGAGCATTCCGACAGCCTGTACGGCATTACTTTGGCCAAGGACGGCTCATCTAAGCCAATATCTGTGGCCCTAAATACCGTTGACAAAGGATGAATTACATGAGCATATTTGCAAAAATCAGTGCCGGGTTGGGAAAGACCCGGGAAAAGATGGCCAAGACCTTTCAGGCAGTGTTTGGTGCTGGCCAAGATGAGGAGCAATTGGAGCTATTGGAAGAGTTTTTAATTCTGGCCGATGTCGGTCCCGGAGCCACCCAGACCATTATCCAAGCCATTGAAGATAAAGACCAGGACTTGGCCCAGGGTTTGCGCTCAGAGCTACTAAATATCCTGGACCTAGATATGGGAACTGAGAAGAAGGTCAAAATTCTTGTGGGTATAAATGGGACCGGCAAGACCACCTCGGTGGGCAAGCTCTGCCGTCGCTATGCACAACAGGATCAGCAAGTCTTTGTCATTGGAGCTGACACTTTTCGGGCTGCAGCAGATATGCAACTGGAGGAATGGTGTCATCGCACTGAAACACCCTTTGTTCTGGGTAAGCCCGGCAGCGATCCTGGTTCAGTGGTGTTTGATGGCCTCAATTCTGCCAGGGGAAAGTCTGCTGACGTGGTGATTTGTGACACCGCAGGCCGACTGCATGTAAATAAAAACTTAATGCAAGAACTGGAAAAGATAATTCGGGTAGCAGAAAAAGTATGTCCCGGTGATGTAGAGGTGCTATTGACACTTGATTCTGGCATGGGCCAGAATGCCATGGAGCAGATGGAAATCTTTCGCCGCTGGGTTAACCCCACTGGCATCATTCTTACCAAGTTGGATGGCAGTGCCAAGGGCGGTATTGCTGTGGCTTTGGCGGAGAAATATAAAATACCCATCAAATTTGTGGGTGTAGGTGAAGGGATCGATGATTTGATTCCCTTTGATGCTGTCAGTTATGTAGATTCCCTGCTCCCTCCCATGGAATAGGAATAACCGCCACTATTTGTGGCGGTTATTGGCGGGAGAGTTGGTTAAACTTTTTTTGAAATCCTTGGAAATCTCTTCTGCTAATTCCTGCTGGAATTTTTCCTTGCTAAAAATATCTTCAATCCTTTTCATCTTGCCGTTCCTCCTCTCATGGATATTGTGTGTGTTTTGAGCCAATCTATGTTGATATTTTTTTGCCATAGCAGTTGACTTTTGCCGCTGCAACCAGTAAACTAACACCTGTAAAGCATTTTTCCTTTACAGTGGGTGATGAAATGTCAATTGATGATAGGAATAAACTTAATATGCTCTTTGATTTCTACAGCAATCTTCTCACCGACAAACAAAGGACTTTGTTTGAACATCATTACCAATTTGACCTTTCCTTGGGTGAGATTGGAAATAATTTAAAAATCAGTCGTCAAGCTGTCCATGATTTATTGAGGCGGACCATCGCCCAATTAAACCATTATGAAGAGCGTCTGGCCCTGTTGGAAAAGCACCAACGCCGCAGTGATATTTTGGCTGATTTGGAGTTGGCCCTGACGGCTCAAGACTTGGACCGGGCCAGAGAACTCACCAGTATGCTTACTAATTTGTGAAAGGATTTTTCAGATGGTATTTTCGGGACTCTCCCAACGCCTGCAAGGTATATTGGGCAAATTAAAAGGCAGAGGACGGTTGAGTGAGGCAGATGTAAAGGCTGCCCTGAAAGAGATTAAACTGGCCCTACTGGAAGCCGATGTCAACTATAAAGTCGTAAAAAAGTTCATAGCCACCTTGCAAGAGAGGTGCACCGGGGCTGAAATATTGGCATCTCTTACTCCTGGCCAGCATGTCATTAAAATCGTCCGGGATGAGCTTACGGATTTGTTGGGTTCCGCGGCTCAGGGCCTCAATATTCAGGGAAAGAAATCCACTTATATGTTGGTGGGGTTGCAAGGTGCCGGCAAGACCACGACTACCGTTAAATTGGCCTCTCTCTTGAAATCCAAGGGCAAACGGCCGCTGGTGGTGAGCTTGGACACGTACCGTCCCGCAGCCATAGACCAATTGGATATTGCTGCCCAGGGTGCCGAAATAGATACTTATCGCCCCCAGGGTGCCAATCCTGTGGACTTGGCCCACAAGACCATGGCTTATCTTAATGATGCTGATTACGATGTGGTGTTGTTTGACACTGCCGGGCGTTTACATCTCGACGCCGAATTGATGGGTGAATTGGAAGAGATCAAGGCAATAGTCGATCCCGTTGAAATAGTACTGGTGCTGGATGCCATGACGGGACAGGATGCAGTAAATATTGCCCAGGGTTTTGCTGGCAGGGACCTCACCGACAGCGTGGTATTGACCAAGCTGGATAGTGACACCCGGGGTGGAGCGGCCCTTTCTGTTCGGGCCATAACGGGTAAGCCCATTAAATATGTGGGAGTGGGCGAGAAAACCCACCAGTTGGAACAGTTTCATCCCGACCGCATGGCTTCTCAGATTCTGGGTATGGGTGATGTCCTGAGCCTAATTGAAAAGGCCGAGGCCGCCTTTGACCAAGAACAAGCGGAAAAGCTTCAGGAAAAATTGCGCAAACAGCAGTTCACCCTGGAGGACTTTCGGGAACAGATGAGCCAATTTCGCAAAATGGGCTCCCTGGATGAAATAGCCGGAATGCTGCCCGGGGCTGCAAAACTGGGCAAGATGCAGTTTGATGAGCGAGAAATCGTGCGCTTTGACGCTATCATTTCATCCATGACCCCGGCTGAACGCATCAATCCCTCAATAATCAACGGTAGCCGACGTAAGCGCATCGCCCGGGGCAGTGGCACCTCGGTGCAAAATGTCAATAAATTGCTTAAGCAATTTGCCACAATGCAGAAGATGCTTAAACAGTTTGATGGTTTTTCCAAAAAGGGAAGATTTAATTTTCCTTTTAAAATATAAGGCAGTATTAGGAGGTGAAGACATGGCAGTAAGAATTCGTCTGAGAAGAATGGGAGCAAAAAAGCGTCCTTTCTACCGTATAGTTGTTGCTGATTCCCGCTCTCCCCGGGATGGGCGGATCATCGAGGAATTGGGCTATTATAACCCCATTTCTGAGCCAGTGGACATCAAGGTTGATGCGGAAAAGGCCCGGAAGTGGATTTCCACTGGTGCCCAGCCCTCGGATACGGTAAAGAGCCTGTTAAAAAACCAGGGCATCATCTAGGAGGTAATTTTAATGGATGAACTGCTGGAATACATGGCAAAATCCTTGGTCGATGAACCCGATGCCGTCGAGGTCACAAAAAAGATTACCAGTGGTAGTGTGACTCTAGAGCTTTCAGTGGCCCCTGATGATATGGGTAAGGTCATCGGCAAGCGGGGTAAGATTGCCAAGGCAATGCGTCTCTTGGTGTCTGCCGCCGCCATTAACTCAGATAAGCGAGTCTACGTGGATATAGTCGGATAGGTGGAGTGTTGTCTGTGCTAATAATTGGCGAAATCGTCGGTTCCCATGGAGTTCGAGGTGAAGTCAAGGTATATCCCCATACAGATTTTCCCCAGAGGTTTTATGATTTGGAGACCATCCAAATCCAGAAGGGTAAGCTGACCCGCATTCTTAATGTCCTCGAGGTTCGGCAACACAAGAATATCTTTATCTTTTCTTTGGCGGAAATAAAAGACCGCAACCAATCCGATGAACTGCGGGGTTGGCAATTGGTGGTGGATTACCAAGACGCCCACAGTTTGCCACCGGGACATTATTATGACCACCAACTGGAGGGCCTTGAGGTATGGGATGTGCAGACCGATTCTTGGGTGGGCAAAATTATCCAAGTCTTGCATCTGCCGGCCAATGCCGTCTACCGTGTGGAGACCCCCGCTGGCATCCGCTTGATTCCTGCTTTGAAACAGGTGGTTAAGAGCATAGATCTGTCCCAGGGCAAGATGTATATTAAACCCATGGAGGGCCTTTTGGAATGAGGATAGATGTCATCACAATCTTTCCAGAGACAGTGCAGGCTCTTTCCCAGTACAGCATTCTCAAACGAGCTCAGGAAAAGGGACTTATCACAGTAAACCCAGTAAACCTGAGGGACTATACCCAGGATAAACACAAGCAGGTGGATGATTCACCCTATGGCGGCGGGGCTGGCATGGTCTTGAAGCCGGAACCCCTCTTCAGGGCGGTGGAAGATCTATCCGACCCTGAACCCGATGAAATAATTGTCATGTCCCCTGGCGGCCAGCGCTTTGACCAAGCAACGGCCCGGACTTTGTCCAGCGCAAATCATTTGATTTTTATTTGCGGCCATTATGAAGGAATCGACCAAAGGGTGCTTGACCATTTGGCAACCATGGAATTATCCATCGGTGACTATGTCCTTACAGGAGGCGAGCTGCCGGCCATGGTGGTGGTGGATGCCGTGGCGCGACTATTGCCCGCTGTGTTGGGTAATGACCAATCCATCCAAGATGAATCTTTTCAAAGGGGTTTGTTGGAACATCCCCAGTATACCCGCCCGGCGAGTTTTCGCGGGCTGGAAGTCCCCGAAATCTTATTGTCGGGGCATCATCAAGAAATAGACCAGTGGCGTCGGGACCAGTCTGTGGAGAAGACCAGACGAGTCCGTCCCGAACTGTTGGATGAATAACTCGGCACTTTTCAGTGCTTTAGGAGGAGGCGAGAAAGACCATGAGCGATATCATCAAAGAGCTGGAAAAAGAACAAATTAAGGCTGATGTCCCTGATTTTAAACCCGGTGACACCGTTCGCGCCCATGTTCGGGTTGTGGAAGGGTCCCGGGAGAGGATTCAGGTTTTTGAAGGCGTGGTAATTAAGCGGCGTGGTTCCGGCCTTCGGGAAACCTTCACCCTGCGCCGGATATCCTACGGTGTTGGCGTTGAACGTACTTTTCCCATCCATGCTCCCAAGGTAGACAAAATCGAAGTTGTCCGCCGGGGTTCCGTGCGCAGAGCGAAGCTTTATTACCTGCGTCAGCGGACTGGCAAGGCCGCCCGGATCAAAGAAGTAAGACGCTAACAGGGGACAGTAGTCCCCTGTTTTTTTAAAGGAGGAAGGGATATGAGTATCCATTGGTATCCGGGGCATATGGCCAAGACCCGACGCCTCATTGTCGAATCCCTGAAATTGGTTGATGGGATAATTCACCTGGCCGACGCTCGACTCCCCCAGAGCAGCCAGAATCCCCTGCTTTACCAACTGGCGGGCAACAAGCTGACGCTGCTGGTGCTGACCAAGGCGGATTTGGCAGACCCCCTGGTGACGGAAAAATGGGCCAGCCGGGACAATACTTTGCCCGTTTCCCTCAAGGACAATAAACAAAAACAAAGGCTAAAGAGTTTTATACATAATACCCTGGAGCAGCATCGGTCCAAGCGCTTTGCCCGACCCTGGCGGGTGATGGTGGTGGGGATTCCCAATGTGGGAAAGTCCACGCTTATCAACCTGCTGGCGGGGAGAAAATCTGCTAAGGTGGGGGATAAGCCAGGGATTACCCGCTCCCGGCAATAGATAAAAATTTCCGGTGATCTGGAGATGTTGGACATGCCGGGAATCCTGTGGCCCAGAATTGATGATCAAGTGACGGGCCTGAAATTGGCTGCTTCCGGCTGCATCAAAGACGAGGTTTTGCCGCTAACCGATGTGGCCCAGTGGTTGTTGAAATTCTTGTCAACTCGTTATCCCCAAGCCTTGCAGGACCGCTTTGGCTCTACCTCTGTGGGCTTGGCGGATGTGGCTACTCAAAAAGGAGCTGTGGCCAAAGGCGGCAATCTAGACCTGGACAAGGCGGCGGACATGTTGCTCCGGGATTTCCGCGCCGGAAGGCTGGGTAAAATTAGCCTTGATGTGGAGGTAAGGTAGATGGCTAATTGGGAGAGGGAAGAACAACTTTGGCGAAAAGGCCACACCTTGGTGGGAGGGTGCGATGAAGTTGGTCGCGGTCCCTTGGCCGGACCGGTGGTGGCCGCGATTACAGTGTTTGAATGCGGTAGCATAGATTCCCTTAATGACTCCAAGGCGCTGTCTCCTGTCAAGCGTTGGCGCCTTAATCAGCAAATAGTGAATAATTGTGTTGGGGTGGGCATCGGTGTTGTTCCCAACAGCGTAATTGATGAGATAAACATCCTAAACGCTACTAAACTGGCCATGGTTAAGGCTTGGGACAATTTGTGGGTTAAACCCTCCTACCTATTGGTGGACGCTCTGGAGCCAGAGGAATTGGCCTCCAGGGTGAAATTAGAGGGATTGGTCAAAGGGGATAGCCGCTGCTCGACAATTGCCGCGGCTTCCATAGTGGCCAAAGTCTACCGGGATCGTCTCATGGCCCATTACCATAAGACATATCCCCAATATAATTTTATCAAGAACAAGGGTTATCCCACCCGGGAACATTATCAGGCCTTGCAAGAAATTGGCCCCTGTCGTTTACATCGCCGGTCTTTTCGGGGTGTGGTAAATGAATAGGAGACTGGGCCAAGAGGGGGAAGAGCTGGCGGTGTGCGCTGCTCGAGCGGAAGGATATCAGGTTGTGCAACAAAATTTCCGCTGCCCCTTGGGTGAGATAGACTTAATTTTGCGGAAAGGGGAGACCATAGTCTTTGCTGAGGTCAAGGCTCGGCGGGGATTGGCATATGGTGAGGCTTGGGAGGCAGTGACCCCTGTCAAACAACAACGGATTCGCAGGATTGCAACCTGGTTTGTGCGGGAGCGAGGATTGGACGGGCATCATTTTCGCTTTGATGTGTTCTCCATCCAAGGCAAACCCGGGACCTGGCAATATCGCTGGTTCAAGGACGCATTTTAAAGCGAAATGGCGGGGACGATGTCGAAAAATATGATTGCCCGGGCAAGGCCTGGGCACAATTTTGGAAAATTAGCAGGATAATTTCGCCCGGGGATTGAATATTCTAGGCAATACTATGGGAGGGCTATATATGCTTGCCATATTAAAGAGCTGTACGCTGTCGGGATATCAAGGAGTGCTGACCCTGGTGGAGGTCAATGTGGCCCGGGGGTTCCCCCATTTTGACATCGTTGGTTTGGCGGATACCGCTGTTAAAGAATCCCGGGAACGAGTTCGGGCCGCCCTGGCCAATAGCGGCTTTAAACTGCCATCAGAGCGGATAACGATTAACTTGGCACCGGCTGCCATTCAAAAACATGGACCGGTGCTGGACTTGCCAATTGCCTTAGGCATTTTGGCTGCCAGCGGTCAAATTCCCGCCACCGCCCGGGTCTTAGACACCTTGGTGGCGGGAGAGTTATCGTTGAAGGGAAAAATTCGTCCCATCAAAGGCGCCCTATCCATGGCCATCACTGCCCAGAATAACGATGTGGGGACCATGGCTGTGCCCCGGGAGAATGCTGCCGAGGCTGCGGCGGTGGAAGGGCTGGAGGTCATACCTGTCTCCGATATCCGGGAGTTGGTGGCCTGGTGCCAGGGCAAGGAAATTCTTGCAGCAACTCCCCTGCCCCAGCAGTCGGAGCAGGTTGATGATTTGGCTCGAGTCAAAGGGCAGCACGCAGCTAAACGGGCGTTGGAATTGGCTGCCGCCGGTGGCCATAATATGCTGATGGTGGGGCCGCCGGGGTCCGGTAAAACCATGTTGGCCCGCTGTCTGCCCAGCATTATACCGCCCTTGGGCCGGGACCAGTCCTTGGCGGTCAGTCAAATGTACAGCATCACCGGCCAGCTACATCAGGGCCGCATGATAAAGGTGCCGCCCTTTCGCAGTCCTCATCATTCTGCCAGCTTGGGAGGAATCGTTGGGGGTGGTTCGGTGCCCCGGCCAGGAGAGATTAGCCTTGCTCATCATGGGGTGCTATTTTTAGACGAATTTCCTGAATTTCGCCGCGAGGTCATCGAGGTGCTGCGCCAACCATTGGAGGAGGGCTGGATTACCATCGCCCGCACCCAGGCCACATACAGATTCCCCGCTCGCTTTTTGCTGATTGCCGCCTCCAATCCTTGTCCCTGTGGGTACTATGGGGTGGAGGGACATGAGTGCCGCTGCACTTTAAATCAAATTAGCAAGTACCGTAGTAAATTTTCCGGCCCGATTTTGGATAGAATTGATCTATGGGTGGATGTTCCTGCCGTGGAATATAAAAAGCTGCGCCAGAGCCAGAGGGAAGAAGAGTCTGCGGTGGTGCGTGAGCGGGTGTTGGCGGCCCGGGCCCGTCAGCAACAGCGCCAGAGCGGCTTAAACGCCGCCATGAATGGTCAGCAAGTGGAAGGATGCTGTCAGCTGGATCGAGACACAGAAATCATGTTGGGAACTGCCTTCCGGCGCCTACGCCTCAGTGCCCGGTCCTACCAGCGCATACTCAAAGTCGCCAGGACCATTGCCGATCTGGCGGGTAGGGAGAGGATTGTTATGGAGGATGTGGCAGAAGCCCTATCCTACCGGAGCATGTCTTGGGATGGGGTCGATTACAATTAACGATATCATCGCTGCCAGCCATAGCTTTGTGGCCCGGCATTTGGCCCCCGGCTCAGTTGCCGTGGACGCCACTGCTGGTAACGGCAATGATACAGTTTTTTTGGCGCAACAGGTGGGTAGCAGCGGTATTGTTCATGCCTTTGATATTCAAGAAATCGCTCTTAAAAATACCCGTGCCCTGTTGGAGCAACATGGATTGGCCCGGCGGGTTATGCTCCATGGGGTGAACCACCGAACTATTGCCCAGGTGGTTACAGGGCCTGTCCAAGCTGTGATGTTTAACTTGGGCTACTTGCCTGGTGGGGACAAAGAAATAAAGACCCGGAGGGAAAGCTCCCTAGAGGCCTTGCACGGGTGCTTAGGGTTGCTTGCTCCCGGTGGCATAATCTCTGTGGTTACATACTCTGGCCATGCTGGGGGCAAGGAAGAGGAAGATCAGGTGGCGACCTGGTGTCAAGGGCTGGATGCCCGCTGTTACACAGCCATGGGTTTTTCACTCCAGAACAAGCCCAACCGACCACCCAAGTTGTGGCTTGTGAAAACAAAGAACTGTTGAATAACAGCGGCAACAACCTCTGCATATGCTATAACACAGTACATCTGTGGAGGGACGCCGCATGTTATTTGAAGGTCAAATTGTGGACGCCCATACCGGGTACCCTGTGTCAGGGGCTGAAGTGGCCTGTTCTGGGCCCGGAGGGCTTTTCCGGCGTTACAGTGATGAGGGGGGGTATTTTCGGTTTTATATTTTTGATGGGGGACCATGGCAAATATTTGTCCAAAAGTCGCCGTATTCTCAACGCAGTCGTCGGTTTATTCTCTCTGACGCCGAATCTTTTGTCAGCATTGATTTGGAGATGGAGGGACTGGAAGAAGATAATATCACCGCTTAGTAGCCCAGAACAGTCAGACTCTCCAGGTGTTGGAGGATGTTGTGGGTGTTGTCTCTAAGCCGTTTGTAAGTCAAATCAAAGGATTTCTCGGTGGAATTGCGAACGGTACGTCGGGTTGGGACCAAGATCAATCCGTGGCGAATTTTATCCGATTCTAACATCTTAATCAAGGCTAACCACACCTTGGTGTACAGATTGCTGCGCTCGATTTCCATGGCGATACCCCTGTCGGGATTATAGAAATCTACTTCAAACATGCTCCCCTCTTTAAAAAGAGGGTACTTTTTGTTGGTCACAGAATGGATAAAGCCGAACTTTTCCAGATCAGGTTTTAAGGCCAATTCGATTTTACGGCTCTTTTCGTTCTTGGTGTCGCGGATTTTTTCGATATAGCATCTGTTTTCGATGATGCTATTCAAAATGACCGTTAAATCTTGTTGAGCCAGTTTACCTTTAATAATATAATAGGGTGGATAATTCATTCTCTCAAACTCCCATTTCTGGAGGTGTTTTAATGATTATTGAAGCTGAACATATTTTCAATGGGCACGAATTTCAGGGGGCTGGAAGGATACATGTCAAAGGTAAAAAAATTGAGCAGGTTGTGGCTGGAGGCGGCGCAGGAGCACAACTGGTAACACCAGGCTTTATTGATTCCCATGTCCACTTACTCAGTGTGGGGATGAACTTGCAAGCCTTGGGCCTCAATCACTGTCAGAACAGGGCAGAATTTCAGAGCACCATCAAGGATTATTTACTAAGTCACGATGAGCACTGGGTGCAGGGCAGGGGTTGGGACCAGAATAAATTGGGTTTTACTCCAGACCGCAGTGTTTTGGATGAGCTCTGCCCCCACCGACCCATGGTATTGAGGAGGACCTGTGGCCATGTCTTGGCAGCCAATTCAAGGGCCTTGGAGCTGGCCGGTGTAGAGGGCGCTACCGATGTGAGCGGTGGTGTTATTAAAAGGGATATATCGGGCAAGCCCACGGGGATACTAGAGGAGAAGGCCATGGACTTGGTTAATCGGGTAATTCCCACCCCGCAATTCGCTACTTTATATACTGCCTTGGAAGAGGGAATAAAATACGCCCATAGTTGGGGAATTACCGGAGTGCAAACCGATGACCGGGGATCTGTGGGGGATTATTTCCGGCTCTGGGATTTATACACTAGGGTGACTGAATCCCATCCCCTGCGCAGTCAACTGCATTACAGCATCAATTCTGCCGATTCTTTGGAACAATTTATCCAGGCCAAGCAGGAGTTGGACAATTCCCAGTATGTTTTTGCTGGGGCGGCCAAGATATTTTTGGATGGATCTTTGGGGGCGCGGACCGCTGCCCTTCTGGAGGATTATGCCGATGATCCAGGCAACAAAGGAGTATTGGTCTATCCAGATTCTGTCCTCACCGAAATCGTATCCCTGGCCGAAGAAAATGATATTCAGTTGGCCATGCATGCCATTGGTGATGCTGCCATCGAACAGGCCCTGCGGGTGGTGTCCCAGGTCAGGGGCGGATATGTCCAGGGTAAGCAGATGCACCGGCTGATTCACTGTCAAATTATCAATGACTCTCAAATTCAGCGCATGCTGTCCTTGGGCATGATGGCAGAGGTTCAACCCGGCTTTCTGCAGACGGATATGCACTGGGCTCTGGGACATTTAGGTCAGCAACGTCTTCAGTCCAGTTATTGCTGGCGCAGCATGGCCCAGGCTGGTCTCTTTATGACCGGCGGTTCCGATTCCCCTGTGGAAGTCATCAATCCTTGGCAAGGAGTGCATACGGCTGTGACTCGTCGGGATAGGGAAGGCAATTTGGCCCAGGGCTGGCACCGGGATGAATCCCTGCCCTTGGCCAAAGTATTGACAATGTACACCTCCGCCGGGGCAGACTTGGCCGCATGGAGGAATTTAGGACGAATTGCTGCGGGTGCCTCGGCGGATATCGCAATTTATGAGGATTTTTCCCAAGATTTAAAGGAGAACAGACCCAGCACAGTGTTGGTTGGAGGAAACTCAGTTTACCAGGGGTGATAAAGTGGCTGAAAAGGTAATGGTTGCCATGAGCGGCGGAGTTGACAGCTCGGTATCGGCGGCGTTGTTAAAGGAAGAGGGCTATGATGTTACAGGAATTACCATAAAATTGTGGCCCAAGTACATCGATCCTGTGGAGGATAGCAGTGGTTGCTGTTCCTTGGCAGCGGTGGAAGACGCTCGCCGTGTGGCACAGATGTTGGATATTCCCTATTATGTTTTGAATATGCAAAAGGATTTTCAGGAGCAGGTCATAGATAAGTTCGCCAATGAGTATATATTGGGTAGGACCCCCAATCCCTGTATCGAATGCAACCGCTCGATAAAGTTTGGCAGCCTGCTGGAGAAAGCCATAAACCTGGGCATGGACTATGTGGCCACAGGACATTACGCCCGAATTGTCCGGGACGGTGATCGTAGCAGGCTATTCAGGGGCAAAGATGTGGACAAGGATCAGAGTTATGCATTGTATGCTTTGGACCAAGCTGCCCTGGAGCGGACTCTCTTCCCTGTGGGGGAATATCGCAAAGAAGAAATCCGGGACTTGGCCCACCAATATGGCTTAAAGATAGCAAATAAACCCGATAGTCAGGAAATCTGTTTTATTCCAGACAATAATTACAAAGAATTTTTGACCACCCATGCCGGCGCCAGCCAGACGCCCGGCGATATTGTGGATACTCAGGGCAATGTTTTGGGCAGGCATACAGGGATTTTTAACTATACCGTTGGCCAGCGCAAGGGATTGGGTCTAGCGGTGGGTGAGCCCTTGTATGTGGTAGACATTAATGCCCGGGACAATACTATAGTGGTAGGTAAAAATCTTGATGTCTTTAGTTCAGAATTCACTGTGGCAGATTTTAATTGGGTTGCCGGCAGCGCTCCCTCTAAGGACAGCTTTGATGCTCAGGTCATGATTCGCTATAATGCACAACCTCGACCAGCTCGCATCACTGTTCTGACGGATGGGACGGTGCGCATAGAATTTGACCAAGCCCAACGTGCCATCACCCCCGGCCAATCGGCGGTGGTTTACCAGGGCGATGAGGTCTTGGGTGGAGGCATAATCTGGGAACGTAGCCTGGGCAACTAGCTATTGATATTGAGAATCTTTCCTGTATAGCAGGTTTTATGATATAATTATTTCGGAGGTGAAAGGATGAAGGAGAAGAATCGACTTCCGGTGGAAGAAAGGCGCAAATTGGCCCAGCAACGGGCAACACAACTTCGCAGTCGCATAGCTGATTATCTCGCTGTGAGTAATCAGATTCCCACTGGCACAAAACTCCGAAGCCGCATCAATGGCCAGAAACAAAAAATTCTTCAGCTCCTGGGGGGGAGCGAGCAGGACTGGCAGAATTGGAAATGGCAGATGCGCAATCGAATCAGCAAGGTGGAAACCTTGACGGAGATTCTCAATTTATCCCAGGAAGAAATTGATCAAATCAGCAAGACAGGAGAGAGATTCCGTTGGGCAATATCTCCCTATTACGCAAGCCTAATGGATCCCGACGACAGGAAATGTCCTGTGCGTCAACAGGCTATACCCAGCGGCCTGGAGCTGGTGGATGTGGAGGGAAATATGGACCCCATGGGGGAAGAGCTTACCTCTCCTGCACCGGCAATCACCCGTCGATATCCGGACCGCCTGATCATCAATGTCACCAACCAGTGTGCCATGTACTGTCGCCACTGTCAGCGGCGGCGTAATATTGGCGAAATTGATCGCAATGCTTGTCGTCAGGACTTACAGGGTGCTTTAGATTACATCCGCGACAACTCAGAGATAAGAGATGTGTTGGTGACCGGCGGCGATGCATTGATGTTGGACTATAAGACTTTGGACTGGTTGTTGGGTGAGCTGGACGAAATTTCTCATGTGGAGATTAAACGTTTGGGCACCCGCACGCTGGTGACCATGCCCCAGCGCATTACACCTGAAATCTGTGAGATGCTGGAACGGCATCATCCCCTCTACATCAACACCCAGTTTAACCATCCCCTGGAAATCACAGATGAGGCCATGGCGGCCTGTGCCCGTCTGGCCAAGGCCGGGATTCCTCTGGGTAATCAGGCAGTGCTTTTGGCGGGGATCAATGACACTCCCCATATAATGAAAAAGCTCAACCACGAATTGCTCCGCGCACGGGTGCGCCCGTACTATATCTTCCATGCCAAGGAGGTTCAGGGCACTGCCCATTTCGGAACCAGCATTGAAACCGGAATCGACATTATGAACTCTTTACGGGGGCAGACCTCGGGCCTAGCCATCCCTTCCTATATTATCAATGCCCCCCAGGGATATGGCAAAACACCCATTCTCCCTGAGTACCTGCTGTGGCTATCCCCCCATAAAGCAGTCATCCGCACTTGGGAAGATAGGATTATAGAGTACCCCAACCAAGACGATTGAACCATGCCCCGCTTCGCGGGGTTTTTGGTTGAAATAATTTTTACCCTTTTACCAAAATGTTTATCCTGCTAAGATAGATAGTATTGGTAGCGACTATATAGTTTGACAAAGCCTACATTTCTTGATATTTTAGAGAAAATTTGTGAACAGGGGCGGTAACATGGGCGAAGCAGCTAGATGGATATGCTTGAGCAATGTGCCAAACCTGGGGCCACGCCGAATCGCCACTGTTTTTCGGCAGGCAGGGAGCATTGATTATTTCTTCTCGGGGGACACGGCAAAACTTTCTGACATACTGCATATGAAAGAAGAGACAATAAAGAAGATGGTGGATGCCGTAGATTTCCACAAGGGGAAAGAGGCTTGGGAGTTTTGCCGTCGGCGGGGAATCCAGGTCATGACCTTGGCAGATACCAAATACCCTAAACTATTGGCAGAGATCTATGACCCACCACCGGTGTTGTACTATCAAGGCAATCTGCCACAGAATGATTTGTTGGCAGTGGTGGGATCCCGCAAGGCAACTCGCTATGGCAAAGTTGCCACTGGTAATTTGGTGCCGGAGTTGAGCAGGGCGGGGTTGGGCATTGTCAGTGGTTTGGCCCGGGGGATAGATTCTTTTGCCCATCAGGCCTGTTTGGATGCAAATGGCTACACCATAGCCGTGCTGGGCAATGGTGTGGATGTGTACTATCCCTCGGTGAATAGAGACTTACAGCGCTCCATTGCCAAAGGGGGCGGTTGTGTACTCAGTGAGTTTCCACCGGGCACGCGTCCCCAGGCCCATCATTTCCCCCGCAGAAATCGTATTATCAGTGGGTTGGCCCAAGGCCTATTGGTGGTGGAGGCTGGTCTCAAGAGTGGAGCAATGATCAGTGTCTCCTTCGCCCTGGAACAGGGCAGGGATGTGTTTGCTGTGCCGGGTAATATCGACAGCCCTCAAAGCGCTGGCACCAATCATCTCATCCGCCTGGGGGCCAAGCCGGCCCTGTCAGTAACGGATATTTTAGAGGAGTACGGGTTAGATTTACCCTTGGCCCGTTCTCATGCCGCCGCGTCGGATGCCCTTTCCCCTGATGAAGCAGAAATTATGGCCTCGGTGGATCAGGGTGCTACCGTTGATGAGTTGTGCTACCGCCTGAATCTACCGGGCAGAGTGGTGCTGGCCCGATTGGTTGCCCTGGAGCTAAAAGGATTGGTCCAGAGGCTCCCAGGACAAAAATATATTCGCAGCAGTGGTACGGAGGTGTAGTGATGGACTTGGTAATCGTAGAATCACCAACAAAAGCCAAGACAATTAACAGGTTTTTAGGTAAGAAATACGTAGTTAAATCATCCATGGGCCATTTAATTGATTTGCCCAAAAGCCAACTGGGAGTTGATCCAGAAGAAGATTTTAAGGTCAAATACATAACGATCCGGGGGCGAGGTAAGGCCTTGGCCGAACTTAGGAAATATGCCCGCAAGGCAGATAATGTCTACCTGGCTACAGACCCTGACCGGGAAGGCGAGGCCATAGCCTGGCACTTGCTCCGGGACTTCAAAATTGCTGAAGATACCCCTTGCCGGGTGGTATTCAACGAAATAACCAAACCAGCAGTAAAGAAAGCCTTTACTACTCCCCGCAAGCTCAATAATGGCTTAATTGATGCTCAGCAGGCCCGGAGGGTACTGGATCGCCTGGTGGGATACAAGATAAGCCCTCTCCTCTGGGAGCGGGTTAAAAAAGGGCTTAGTGCGGGCCGGGTTCAATCTGCTACCCTTAACATGGTGTGCCTGCGCCAGGAAGAAATAGACAGCTTTGTGCCCCGGGAATACTGGTCCATTGAGGCGGACTTTAAGGTTGTTCAAGGCGTTATCCGCGCCAAGCTTTCCCGCATCGATGGCAAAAGACCGGAACTACCTGATCAAAAAATTACTCAACAAGTGGTTCAGCGCATCAAAGGCACCACGTATGCTGTGGGCGATGTGGAGTCTCGTAACCGCAACAAAAAGCCCCGACCGCCTTTTACTACCAGCACCCTGCAGCAACAGGCGGGTAGAAGACTGAACTTTAGCGCTAGAAAAACCATGGCCATCGCCCAGCAACTGTATGAGGGTATCAGTTTAGGGAAGAGAGGCACCACGGGTCTCATTACTTATATGCGAACTGATTCTGTTCGCCTTTCCTCAGAATTTCAACAAAAAGCGCAAGAGTTTATCGCAGGACAATTTGGTAAAGAATATGTACCCGAGACACCTCCCCAGTACACCTCGGGAAAGGGTGCTCAAGAGGCCCATGAGGCCATTAGGCCCACCGATGTCACTTTGGTTCCAGAGGAAATAAAGACTCATCTTAGTTCAGAACAGTTCGCCCTTTACAGCCTAATTTGGCGCAGGGCGGTAATGAGTCAGATGCAGCCTGCCCGCTATAAGCAGCAAACGGCGGTTTTTTCTGGCGAGGGCTTGATTTTCAAAGCCTCTCAGATGAAGCTGGTCTTCCCGGGCTTCCTGGTTTTAGAAGACAGCCAGGAAAAGAAAAATGAGGCCGAAGTCGACCTGGAGGGGGTTGCCGCCGAAGAAAATGTGGCAATCCAAGAGGTGGATCCACAGCAACATTTTACTCAGCCGCCACCAAAATACAGCGAAGCCCTTTTGATTAAGGAAATGGAACAAAAAGGAATCGGCCGCCCCAGCACCTATGCGCCTACCATCGAAACTCTGCTCAACCGGGGCTACTTGGAAAAGACCGAAGGAAAACTTCTGCCCACTGAGCTGGGAGTAACAGTCAATGATCTGCTCCGGCGCTTTTTTCCAGATATCTTAAATTTGGATTTTACAGCAGAACTGGAAGGCCAGTTGGACGTAATCGAAGAGGGAAAATTAGAGTGGAAGCAGGTTGTGGCGGAATTTTATGCCAAGTTTAAGCAAGATGTGGAAGTTGCAGAGAAAGAAATGGACATGGTCCAGGTGGAGGACGAGGTCAGCGACGAAGTCTGCGAGTTTTGTGGTCGCAACATGGTGGTAAAGCGGGGTAGGTTTGGCAAATTCTTGGCCTGCCCGGGCTATCCAGAGTGCAAGAACACAAAGCCCATGTTACGGAAAATAAATGTTCCCTGCCCGCGTTGCGGAGGCGATATCGTCCAGTTAAAAACAAAAAAAGGACGCCTATTTTATGGCTGCAAAAACTATCCTGAATGTGACTTTCGTTCTTGGAAGCGGCCTGTGGACGAAAAATGTCCCACTTGCAATGAACAATTGGTCGTTGCCAAGAAAAATACCCTAGCCTGTAGCAATCCAGATTGTGACTATCAACGAGAAAGGGAACATGCTGATGAATGACGTCAAGGTAATTGGAGGCGGGTTGGCTGGTTGTGAAGCGGCTTGGCAGCTGGCTCAACGGGGTTGCCAAGTTTTCCTTTGGGAGATGCGCCCAAAGAAGATGACCCCTGCCCATAGCAGTGGGGAGTTGGCTGAATTGGTCTGCAGTAACTCCCTGGGAGCTAAAAATCCTGACTCCGCCGGTGGCCTTCTCAAGGCGGAGCTGCAGAAACTCAACTCTTTGATAATGGATTGCGCATACCAAGCTCAGGTTCCCGCTGGAGGGGCTCTGGCTGTTGATCGCCATCAATTTGCCCAGCTCATTACCTGGCGCATCACCAACCATCCCAATATACACATCAAGAGGGGGGAATGGTCCCAGTTTCCCTCCGCCCCTGCCATCATTGCCACCGGACCACTAACCAGTGCCGAGTTTTCTGAGACACTGCGGGACAATCTCGGAGAGGATATGCTCTTTTTTTACGATGCCGCATCTCCCATCATTGATGCCGAGAGCATCGATTACAGCAAGGCATTCTTTGCCGCTCGTTATGGTAAAGGTGGGGAAGATTATCTCAATTGCCCCATGAATCAAGAAGAATACAGGGTTTTCTTTCAGAACCTGGTGGAGGCAAAATCTGTGGTGCTCAAAGATTTTGAGGGGGATATATACTTTGAGCACTGTCTCCCAGTGGAGGTTATTGCTAGTCGCGGGCCCAAAACCCTCACCTTTGGGCCCCTGAAACCGGTGGGGCTGGTGGATCCCCACACCGGTCAGCAGCCCTATGCCGTCGTTCAGTTGCGCAAGGAGGATGTTCAGGGGCAATTGTTTAACATGGTGGGTTTTCAGACAAACCTAACTTGGGGAGAGCAAAAGCGAGTTTTCCGCATGATTCCCGGTTTAGAAAAGGCCGAATTTGTGCGTTATGGAGTGATGCACAGGAATACATTTGTCCATGCTCCGCGGGTGCTGGGCAAAAACTTTCAGCTTCAGGCCTTCCCTGGTGTGTACATAGCTGGTCAATTGTCTGGTGTGGAAGGATATTTGGAATCTACGGCATCTGGCTTGACTGCCGCCCTGGATTTGTGGGCTAATCTTCATGGTGGGAGCGTGGATTTTCCCCGGGAGACCTTGATGGGCAGTCTCAGTGATTACGTCACCCGCCCCAACAAAAACTTTCAGCCCATGAACGCAAATTTTGGCCTGCTACCACCCTTGCAAAAGAAGGTGAGCAAGAGGGAGCGCAGAAAACTCTATGTGGATAGGGCCTTGGAAGAGATGTTATTTTTTGCTAAAGATTAGAATAACTAGTCTTGTTTTCTTATTCTTTCTTTGCTATTATAATGAAAGGGTGCTAAAAATGGGATAATGACAGACTACCTAAAATGGCTAAATATGAAAGGGTTCTCACCTGAGACAGTCAAAGCCTACCAACAGGATTTAGAAGAATTTCAGCACTCTCTGCCTGTGGCAATTGAGCAAGCTGATCGAAATCATATCCGTAGGTTTTTAGCCATAATCCAATCCCGGGGTTGCGCCAAGCGCACCGCTGCTAGAAAACTCGCGGCGATACGCAGTTTTTACCGCTTTGTTTTGCTGACGGAGCGGATAACGGCAAATCCCGCCCAGACATTGCGGACACCTAAGTTTGGCCGACAATTGCCCAGGTTTTTATACCCTGAGACAATTAGTGAGCTTCTGGATTTACCAGATGGCAGTCCCTTGGGATTACGGGATAGAGCATTGTTAGAATTGCTCTATGCCACCGGCATCCGGGTCGGTGAACTAGTAACCCTGGAATTGAGAGATTTTCGCAGGGAAAGTCACCAAATTCTAGTTACCGGCAAAGGTAATAAGCAACGCCTCTTGCCCCTCAGTGTTGAGGCGGTGGTTTCCTTGGACCATTACCTGGAACAGGGCCGTCCCAAGCTGGCCAAGACTCCCTGCACTAGTATTTGGCTAAACAAAGCAGGGGGGGCACTGGGACAAAGAGGAGTGCGGTGGATTCTGACCAAGTATTGTAAGCAGTTATCGGAACAAATTAGTGTTTCACCCCACGTAATCCGCCACAGCTTTGCCACTCATATGCTGGAAAATGGTGCTGATCTCCGAACCGTTCAAGAAATCTTAGGTCACTCCAGCCTGTCAACGACGCAAGTATACACCCATATCACCAAGGAACACCTAAAAAGTGTTTACCTGAATAGTCACCCCAGAGCAAAATAATTTTAATCTAAAGAGGAGGTACACAAACATGCAACTATTGCAAAAGACACGCAGGCTTAACAGGATTTTTCAAAACGCAGCCGGAGAACCTGTAGATTTTGGCGAGGTGGCCAAAGTGCTCCAGGGCATTGTCGATGCTGATACCTTTGTCCTAAGCCGCAAGGGAAAAGTACTTGGTAAAGCCACAGCTAGTAATGATTCTGTGGAGTTTTCCCAGGATGTCAACGATGGGCTGTTGGGCATCGGCGAGACTTTAATCAATTCCACTGAATCAGCTGTTAGTTCCCTGCTCCCTGGAAAGGCAACCATAGTACCTGTGGTTGGCGGTGGCCAGAGGTTAGCAACTCTGCTTTTGGTCAAGCCCGAAGACCTGGCCGAAGAGGATTTGGTTCTGGCTGAGTTTTGTGCCACAGTGGTGGGCATGGAAATTCTGCGGTCCCGAGCCAGCATCGTTGCCGAAGATGATCGCAATCGCGCGGTTGTGAAGATGGCATTGGATACCCTATCCTATTCGGAACAGGAAGCAGTTGAACATATCTTTAATGAACTGGATGGCCGGGAAGGGCTGCTGGTTGCCAGCAAGATTGCCGACAGGGTGGGAATTACCCGTTCCGTCATAGTCAACGCTCTGCGCAAGTTTGAAAGTGCTGGCGTTATTGAATCTCGGTCGCTGGGAATGAAGGGAACTTTTATCCGGGTTCTCAACGATCAGCTACTACCGGAGCTGGAAAAACTCAAGAACAGATAAAGCCCTCCTTGAGGGCTTTTTTTCTAGACTTGTTAAATATTGCAGGAAAAGCTCTATCTTTGTCGAAAATAATAGAAAACACACTGGACAGGGGGAGAGGAGATTGCCTTTTAAGAAACGTATTCTCATAGTGGATGACGCGGCCTTTATGAGAATGATGATTAGGGATATATTGTTAAAGAACGGTTTTGAGGTCGTGGGCGAAGCTGCCAACGGCGAGGACGCAGTGGCAAAGTTTCAGGAATTGCGGCCTGATTTAGTTACTCTGGATATTACCATGCCCGGAATGGATGGCGTCACAGTGCTTAAAAAAATCCGAGAGCAGGATCCCAACGCCCGGGTAGTAATGTGTTCAGCCATGGGCCAGCAGGCCATGGTGGTGGAAGCAATTCAGAATGGTGCCAGGGACTTCATCAACAAACCCTTCCAACCCCAAAAAGTAATCGAGACATTGCACAGGGCCTTGCAATAGGAGGCGGGTAGCGTGGATAGTTTGGACATTAAGTCTTATCTACCTCTTTTTATCGAGGAGACTAAAGAGAATATTCAACAGATGTCCCAGGACCTGCTCCAGCTGGAACAGGATTATGAGGACACCGAGGCCATTGACAATATTTTTCGCTACATTCATACCATAAAGGGCATGTCTGCCACCATGGGGTATGCTGATATCAGCAATCTCACCCATCAGGCTGAGAATTTATTGGATGAAGTTCGTCATCACCAGGCCAAAATCACCCCTGGGATGATCGATGGCTTTTTTGAAGTTGTTGACGAGATCGAAAGGCAACTGGCAGTTTTGGAAAGTAGCGGCGAACCGGGAACCATCGGTGAAGAGCGGGTTCGACAGATTCTGGCCAGCTTCTCAGAGGAAGAAGAGGAAACTCTGCAAGACCAGCAAGAAACGTCGCTGGAGGAGCATTACCGCTTGGAAATAGAATTCAGCAACGATTGTCTGCTAAAGCCGGCCCGGGCAATGATTGTCTGCAATCAGTTGGCTGGGGTATGTAGTAAGCTAGAAACCCAGCCTCCCCAGGGCAGCTTGCCGACACTGGATTCTTTGGACAAGTTCCTCTGCATTATTTGCACAGATAATCCCCAACAGGTGCAAGATATTTTGGCCGGAGGTGTGGAAATACAGGGCTTTACCATGGATAAAATCCAAGACGATCCGTCACCTGCCAAGGAGGAACCGGCCACTTCGCCTCCACCGAGTCAGACCGATGTAGTGACGGCCACTGGTTCAGAGGAAGACCATGGGCATGAGACAGATAATAAGCCAGAGGTGAGCAAGAGAGTCGAGCCTCATTTGAAAAATTTGGCCACCATCCGGGTGGACACTGAAAAGTTGGACCAGCTCTTGAACTTGGTCAGTGAGTTGGTCATCAACAAGACCTCTATCCAGCAGGCCGCTGCCGGTGTTCCTGACATGGCCGATGGTGTCGAACACCTTCATCGCCTCACCGGTGATTTGCAAAATATCGTTATGAATATGCGTATGATTCCCCTGGAAACGGTTTTCCAGCGCTTCCCCCGCATGGTTAGGGACACTGCCCATGCCTTGCACAAGAAAGTTCAGCTGGAGATTCAGGGGGCTGAGACTGAATTGGATAGGACCATCATTGATGACATTGCTGATCCCTTGGTTCACCTGATGCGCAACGCTGTGGACCATGGAATTGAATCGGGGCCAGAAAGGCTAAGCCGGGGCAAACCCGAGGCAGGTAAAATTGTTTTGCGGGCCTATCAGACTGGCAACCAGGTAGTGATAGAAGTGAGCGACGATGGCTACGGATTGGATTTGGATAGGATTAGGGCCAAGGCCCATAATGCTGGACTGTTAAATAGTGATGAATCCGAGGACAGTTTACTTACCAATTTTATTTTTTCACCGGGCTTTACTACATCAGAAAATGTTACCGATATTTCCGGTCGGGGAGTAGGTCTTGATGTTGTAAAAAATTCCATTGAGTCTCTAGGGGGCACAATAGAAGTAGTCAGTGCGCCCAATGTCGGCACCACCTTTCGGATTTCCTTGCCCTTGACCTTGGCCTTCATCCAGGGTTTATTGGTGGCCTGTGGCTCGGAGACCTTTGTTATTCCCCTTAGCTATGTGCAGGAGACAGATATTATAGAGCCTGCAGATATTCAGACTGTGGGCCACCAACAAATAGTTATGTTTCGTGGCAAGGTTTTACCAGTGGTATTTCTGGCCCAGCTCATGGGTTGTGCCCAGCAAACCGCCCAAGAAATGAGCCTTGTGGTTGTCCGCTCCGGAGACAGGGAAGTGGGAATCATCAGTGATGACTTGCTTACCCAGCAAGAAATCGTCATCAAAAACATCAGTTGGGGACAACGGTTCTTTAAGAATTACTTGGGTAGTACCATTCTTGGTGATGGCTCTGTGGTCTTGATTTTGGATGTCAACGTTCTTCTATCTGGGGTTAAATTTAGGGAGGGATATGATGGCTAATCAATATGTGGTATTTCAACTGGAGGATGAGCTGTATGGGGTTAACATCCATCAGGTGCGGGGCGTTGAAAAGCTCTTGCCCTTGACCCGAGTGCCCAATGCTCCTTCCTTTCTAAAAGGCGTATGCAATCTACGGGGTAGTGTAATCCCGGTTATTGACCTCAAGGAAAGGTTATCTCTCCCCTACCAAGAGGAAGTCAAAAATGCCAAGATTATCATCGTCAATGTAGGCAAGCATACTGTGGGCATGACCATAGATACTGCCGCTGATGTGGTTTCGATAGATAGCCAGGAAATAGAACCATCTCCCTCCTTGGTGGGTGGGATAGATGCTGAATTTATTCAAGGAGTGGCCAAGGTCCGGGATCGCCTCTTGATACTCTTAAACCTGGAACGAATTTTGACTGTGGACCAAATTCAAGCCTTGGATAGTTTGGATTAAATCATGAAGAAGCTCAGTTTTTTTCAACAAGACTTGCTGACAGAAATAGGTTCTATTGGCACAGGCCATGCCGCCACGGCCTTAGCGGAAATGATGGGAAGGAAGATTACTATCACGGTGCCCACCGTTAAATTGGTGGGATTTGATCGGGTTGCCGATTATGTGGGAGGACCGGATAATGTTCTGGCCTGTGTATACTTGGAGGTCATGGGAGACCTGCCAGGAACAGTGCTGGTAATGTTTGACGAAGTATCGGCGGGAAAATTGCTTGCAGATTTGGTGGGTGAAAGACCCCAAGACTTTTTATCCTTATCTCCTCTGCAAAAATCTGCGCTGCAGGAAATTGGCAATATCTTGGCGGGTTCTTATCTGTCCGCCCTGGGCGATTTTTGCCAACAAAAGCTCTTGGTCAGCGTTCCCAATTTGGCTGTGGACATGGCCGATGCCGTTTTCAGTGTTCCCATGATCAAGCTGGGGGACAAAACGGATTATGCCCTTCTAATTCAGGCCATGTTTTTTGAGGACCAAGCCCATACCGGTTTTATCGTATTTATTCCTGATCCAACATCCGCCCGCAAACTTATGGATATCTTCCAGGTTGATGCCCATGGATAATCGCCAAATTGGTATGGCTCAGTTGGCGGTGTGCAGAGGGCCGGGCATAATTCGCTCCTCGGGATTGGGTTCTTGTATAGGTATTGCGCTGTACGACCCCTTTAACAAAATTGGGGGTATGGCCCATGCCATGTTACCCAAGCATCGGGCGGGGCGGGAGGGCAACAGGGCTAAGTACGTGGACACAGCGGTGGAGGCGATGTTGAACGAAATGGAGGCCATGGGCTGTAGCAAGGTCAACATCGTTGCCAAGTTAGCTGGCGGGGCCCAAATGTTCCGCGACGCTGACAAAGAAAATATCATGATGATCGGTCAAAAAAATATCAAGGCTGCAGAAGATTGCCTACAGGAATTGGGGATTCCCATCATCGCCCGGGATACCGGTGGACACTGTGGCAGGACCCTGGAATTTAATTGCCAAGACGGTGGGTTGTACATAAAAACAATAAATAATGAAGCCAAAATTTAGCAGCTAGCGTAATAACGCCGGTCAAAATAGATATACTACTCTAAGAGGGTGTAACTATTATGACAGGTAAACGACGCTGGCTGCCTTTTATTGTCGGCATCTTAACAGGTACTGTATTAACGACGCTTCTTTGCCTAATTGCTATATACATAGGTGCACAACAGGTTTGGCTTGTGCGGGTTAATACAAATGGAGTAACGGAAAGGATGGAAGGGGCGGCAACGGTCTTGGTAGATGAAACGCTGCCCACATATATCGAGGATTTAAAGCCCACTATTCCCGATTTGGTGGCGGAAAGTGTCAACGGTCAATTTGACGACATCAAATTTCAGCTTGGCGGGGAGGAGTTCTCCCTGCCCCAAGAGTTGGTTGAGCGCTTGGAAAACAATTATCGGACCAATTTAATTGATTCAATTTATCAACTCCTGGATTCCCTGGCCCTAGAGGAAATGGGGGATGAGTTGGGCGGCGAGATTGCTGCCATGGTGCAAAACTCCATTTTTGCTGAATTTAATAGCCAGCAGATAGATTTGGAACTCATTGAAGGCAGATTTTCAGTTCCTGTTATCGTGGAATTTGCGGACTTGCCTGGGCATAGGGGGGTTTATCTGCAATTGTACTCTGCAACCCAGCCCGGGGAATATTAATTCTTGCCAAGCCGGTAATTATTTGTTATACTGAGCTGGTGAAAATACACACACCATGGTGATGTATGTCCGGTGCCCTAGAGGTTGAACATACAGAAGATCCAGGTGGAGGTAAAACTGAGAGGAGGTGCAGGCTGTGTCAGTTGTCAATATGAAACAGTTGCTGGAAGCGGGTGTTCATTTCGGGCATCAGACCCGGAGATGGAACCCAAAGATGGCTCCCTATATCTTTACTGAGCGCAACGGCATCTATGTTATTGACTTGCAAAAGACGGTGCAAAAATTGGACGAAGCTTATAACCACGTCAAAGAACTGGTTATGAATGGCGGCTCCATACTATTTGTGGGCACCAAAAAGCAGGCTCAAGAAGCAATTCAAAGAGAAGCCGAGAGATGTGGAATGTTCTACGTCAATCAGCGCTGGTTAGGTGGTATGCTTACCAACTTTGCCACCATCAACAAGCGGGTTAAGCGGCTTAAAGATTTGGAGCGCATGGAAGAGGACGGAAGTTTTGATGTTCTGCCCAAGAAAGAGGTTATCAAGCTTCGCCACGAAAGGGACAAACTGGATAAATTCCTTCATGGAATCAAGGATATGTCCAAGCTCCCTGATGTTCTATTTGTGGTTGACCCGCGCAAAGAGCGGATTGCCGTGGCTGAGGCCAGAAAATTGGGTATTCCCATCATCGCCATTGTCGATACCAACTGTGATCCCGATGAAATCGATTTCGTGATTCCCGGGAACGATGACGCTATCCGGGCGGTAAATCTCTTGTCCGCCAAGATGGCAGACGCTGTGTTGGAAGGCAATCAAGGGGAACAGTTAGCAGAAGAATAGATTATACGGGTGAGGGTAAATTGCATATTTACCTTTACCCTTTTTCAAATAAGGAGGTCGAGTTATGTCATCAGCAGCTGAGATTAAAGAACTACGCAATCTGACGGGTGCAGGTTTCTTAGATTGCAAAAAAGCTCTGCAAGAAACCCAGGGCGATATCCAAAAAGCCGTGGATTACCTGCGGGAGAAAGGACTTGCCGCTGCAGCGAAAAAGTCTGGGCGAATTACTGCAGAAGGAGCTGTGGGTTCTTACATACACGGTAACGGAAAAATTGGTGTCTTGGTGGAAATAAACTGCGAGACAGATTTTGTTGCCAAGACCGATGATTTTCAAGCCCTTCTCCATGATATGGCCATGCATATAGCCGCATCTAATCCCAAATATGTTTCCAGGGAACAGGTTGAAGAGAGTGTGCTAGAACATGAGAAAACTGTTTTAGTTAACCAGGCTATAAACGAAGGGAAAAAACCGGAGATTGCTGAGAAGGTTGTGACCGGACGGCTAGAAAAATTCCTCAAGGAAATTTGCCTGCTGGATCAGCCCTATGTGAAAAACCCAGATTTAACTGTTTCCCAGCTCATCAAGGAAAAAGTGGCTCAGTTCGGGGAGAACTTATCCATCCGCAGATTTGCTCGGTTTGAAATGGGCGAGGGACTGGAAAAGCGGCAGGATGATTTTGCTGCAGAAGTAGCTAAAATGCAACAGTAAGGAAACAGAGCACTTGCCAGTGCTCTTTTTCTGAAAAGAGGAATTTTACCTGGGGATATCGAAATACAACTGGAGGGTGAATATATGCAGGTTACATACAGGCGCGTAGTGCTAAAACTTAGTGGCGAGGCCTTGGCAGGTAGCAAGGGGTCGGGGATTGACGGAGAGGTGCTACAAAATGTTGGAGGCCAAATCAAGACATTGGTAGAAATGGGGGTTGAGGTGGCCTGTGTTGTAGGAGGAGGTAATATATGGAGGGGAGCTCCTGCTAGTTCTGCAGGAATGGACAGAGCCACCGCCGATTATATGGGTATGCTGG
>Ga0079223_10000034_pt1 | contig 40090 bp, 31 predicted proteins | sample Stecom2011_FD_75072 | JGI IMG/M metagenome (GOLD analysis project Ga0079223, IMG submission 75072) | Agricultural soil microbial communities from Utah to study Nitrogen management - Steer compost 2011 | ecosystem: Environmental > Terrestrial > Soil > Agricultural land | place: USA: Utah...
ACAGAACCGGCATTTTCTCAGGCAGCCAACCTGAGAAGAGATACAGAGGGTAATTTTTTCTTCAGCTGGAATAAGGACCATCTCAATCAGGTTTCTGTCGGAGAGTTTCAGAAGAAACTTGGCCGTCCCATCCCTGGAAACTGTCTTTTTTGTGACTTCCGGGAGTCTGAGAGGATACTTTTCCTGCAGAGTATCTCTTAATTTCTGGGGAAGGTTAGACATAAGAGAGTAATCGGTAACTCTCTTTTTATAGAGCCAGTCACAGATCTGGACTGCTCTGTAACGGGCTGTTTTCCCGTTATCATCTGAGATTGAGGCTATCAGATCTACCCAGTTTTCAGGGGTTAGAGATAATGGCCTTGAGTAATGATTATTCATCAACGGTGATTATTTCTCTTTTTGTTATGATTTGAGTGTTTAGGTTTTCCCCTGTTGTCTCCGGTTATCTTGCCGGTCTTGATATCCTTATACTGGTCAAGCGGGACGATCTCTATCAACTGGTCGTCATTAGAGAGGTGCACAGTTCGGTTATAATAGTCGTTCTTATAAACGAAATAACGGGTTTTATTGTACTCTACCATCTCTCCGATCTCGGGAAATTCTCGCGCCGACTCGACGTAGTAATCCTCTTCGTAATGCAGACAGCAGAGCAGTCTGCCACAGGGGCCAGATATCTTGGAAAGATTACCGGAAAGGTTCTGGTCTCTGACCATCTTGATGGTAACCTGATTGAATCTCTTCAGAAATGAGGCACAGCAATACTTATAACCACACATACCGATTCCGCTGATTCTTTTTGCCTCATCCCTGCCGGTTGACTGATGGAGTTCTATTCTGGTTTTGAAGACAGTAGCCAGTTCTCTGACAAAATCTCGGAAGTCGATGCGGCTGTCGGCAGTAAAGAAGAAAGTGAGCTTGTTGCCATCAAACTGATAGATGGTTTCTATCAGCTTCATCTCAAAGGGATATTTTGGAAGAAGTGAATTGAACTTTTCGGCTGCCGAGACTTCCTTTTCTTTGACTATTCTGAGCTGTTTGGATTCATCGTCCTGGACGATTTTTATGATCTTCAGTATCTTGTTGTTGTTGTAGAGATTATCCAACTCCGGGCTGGAGATGGAGCTGTGAATTACTGTAGCAATATCATATCCCCTTTCCACCTCGACAATAACGAGCTGGTCCGGTTCGATTTCTATGTTATTTGGGTTCGTGAAGTATCCAAGCTTTCCTGAGCGGAATTCTACTTCTACATAATGATTCATTATTATATCCTCTTATCTTTTTGATCACTGAATAATGATCATTGTTACAATTCGTAATCATCGATTTATTCTTTTATAGAGTTCACTCTCTGTTTCAGTAAGGGCCAGGCCTCTTCTTTCTTTGACTGTTCTGACGGTCTGGAGGAATTTGTCTATCCTGTGTGGGACCAGCTTAGTTGCGTTACCCCAGCAAAACGAGGGGATATAATCGTTGAAGAGTTCCTGTCCATAGAGATTACACCCGATACCTATTACTGTACCTGTATTTATTGCACTATTAATCCCTGTTTTTGTATGGTCACCTATAATCGTCCCCATAAATTGCGAACCGGTCTCTATCTTCTTCTGCTGAGGATAGAAGTAGACCTTAATCTCCTGATAATTATTTTTCAGGTCACTGTTATTGGTACCGGCTCCGAGGTTGATCCATTCTCCGAGATAGCTATGGCCGAGAAAGCCATCATGCTGTTTATTGCTGTAACCTTGAAAGATCGTATCTTCTATCTCGCCGGCGACCTTACAACGAGGGCCGATCGACGTACCAGCATAGATCTTAGAACCTGCTTTAATCAGAGAGTTTTTACCGATATAGGCTGGTCCGGACAGGGTAGTGTTAGAGAGAATTTTGACATTTTCATCAATGACAACAGGTCCCTCTGAGGCATCGATCACTACACCCGGCTTAAATTCAGTTCCTTCACCCAGCCAGACGTTATAGGGATTGAGAATCGTTACTCCCGGTTCAGTTTCATAATAATTGTTCTTGTCGTAAAAGAAATCTTCAAAGTCTCTGCTGATATATTCGGAGTTAGAGGCGATTAGTTCCCAGATGAATTTCCAACTCTGGCTACCGGTACTCTCATCATCGTTCGATACTAAAAAGGGTTGTTGATTAAGATTCTCAAAGAGGGTTTCGACATCCTCGGAAGACATCTCATGCTTATTGGTTCTACATCTCGCTGCCATCACAAAATCGTCTTCCATCAGACAGGTATTGGGCGACAAGTTTTTAATCTTTTCCAAACGGCTGTCATCAATTCTTAGCCTGCTGTTAATGAAAGTTGCCTCACCTGAAGGGAGTTTGTTTATCTGCCAGTCTGGATGTCTCTCTCTGTAGAGTGCTGTCAGATAAGAGGGGATGATAAGGGGAAGGTGTTCTTCCTCAAGGTAGGCGGTAATTCTCTGCCGCAGTTTGAGGATTCCTGTCCTCAAATCCCCTGTTGAACGGTTCAGGGTAAGAGGGTAGAAGTTCTTATGCAATCTATCATCAAATATTATATATGTCATGATTAACCTCGATAATTAAAGAGTTTCATCTACATTTTTTTCTCTCAGGTGTTTAAGTCAATTGAAATCACAGGAGTGCTTATTTCTTCGGTTACGGTTTCCAGGAGAAGAGATTCAGCAGCCCCATGATGGTAACAATCATGATGTATAACGGCTGAAGAACGGACCAGAGCGGGAAAAAGGCGAGTTTCTTCCTCTCGGTTTCGAAGAGCTGGAAATGACGGGAGACAAATATACATTCACCTCCGTATTTCGCAGCAAACAGGACTATAGCAACTTGCCAGTTGATTATAATGAACACGAGAATCGAGAGGTTTAGCAGAAAAGTTGCAGCAAGATAGAAAAAGAACTCTGGATTGAGTGTCAGTTGCCATTTGGCATTGGAAGCCCAGCGGCTTCTCTGGCTTATCAGTTGTTTTAATGAATTTACAGGTTGAGTATAGACAAAGGAATGCCTGATGAGTGAGAATGTAACTTTCTTCTTCTTCTTCCGAAAGAGCTGCATTAAATTAACATCATCTCCGGAAAGGAGATGCTTTATCTTTTCGAATCCCCCTACCTCTTCGTAATCTTTGCGTCTGTAGGCCAGATTCTGGTTAGAGCAGGAGAAATACCTGCCGGATAGTATTGCTCCGGCTGCAGCCATGAACATCATCAGAAAATCAAAAAACTCAAATCTGTTCAGAAGCGAACCCTTTTTCCAGTCAGGGATATAAATTCGGGAAAAACCGGCTACCATGGAGATATCTTCTCGGAAGTTACTGACCATGGATTCGATCCAATACTTGGTTACCAGACAGTCGGCATCGGTTAAAAGGATTATTTCCCCGCTACTCTCTCTGATAGCTTCTGAAAGGGCAAATTTCTTTGGGGAAAAAGATTCCGGGGTTCTCTTTATCCTGAGCAACCTGATATTAGCCCATTTCTCTTTGTACTGTTCCACTATCTCGGCAGTTCGGTCTGTTGACCTGTCATCAACGACAATTATCTCATATAACTCCATCGAATATGACTGGTTGATAAGAGCAGTCAAGAGTTTGCCAATGTTCTGTTCCTCGTTACGAGCTGCTATTACGACAGAAATCTGTAGTTTCTTGAAGTTTAAATCTTCATTCCTTTTCTTGTAGCCGTAGCGAAATATCAGAATATAGACAAGATAAACTGCAAGAGAGATAAAAGCGATATATAAAAGAGCCATAGTCTTTCAAATCACCATTATATAACAGTATTCCGTTGATACATAATGCTCTGTCGGTTATGGCCTTGGCCTGATAACATTGGGAGCCGACAGATCGATGAAAGGGATGGAGTCTTGAACAGTGGTTCTGCTTCTGCCACCCAGATAGACGATTAGAGAATCATAAACATTTTCCCTGTACATCGAAGGGTAGAAATTGAAGCGGAGACTGTCCGAAAGAGGTGTTGGCTCCGTTCCGGCGATAAAGAGCTCTTCGAGTGTAGGTTCTGTTCTGCTTCGAGGTAATAGGCCTGTTCTTGTTGATACCCTCTGGGGAATGATACCTTCCGGTCTGGTGATCTCCAGTTCCAGAGCATCTATTATCGGCAAACCGTTCTCTGTTGTCGGTGCCTTGCGCTCGATTGCTCTCTGCATGATTGGCGGCCAGGCGGGTAGAGCTGCTACTGCACCCGATTGATTTCTTCCGATGGACTTGTTCTCGTCAAAGCCAACCCATATTCCTAACACCAGTTGTTTATTATAACCTATGAACCAGGCATCTCGGAAGTCGTCGGTTGTTCCAGTTTTTCCTGCTGCATACCAGCGATAGCCCCGTGTTCTTACCGAACGTCCGGTACCTTCATTAATCACACTCTCCAGCAGGTTAGAAACCAGATAAGCGGTCTTTTCATCCACCACTTCGATCTGTTCCGGGAGAGCCATCTCCAGGATATTACCCTGTTTATCTTCTATGCGTCTTATGTAGATCGGTGTGACCCGCTTGCCATTATTGGCCAGGACAGTATAAGCCGTAATGAGTTCTACCGGTAATACCTCGAAAGAACCTATGGCCAGAGAGTAATAAGGGCTGAGTGGTGTAGTTATCCCGAACCTTCTGGCATAATCAATTACAAGAGAAGGACCCAGGTCACTGATGACCTTTACCGCAACAGTATTGATGGAATTGGTCAGTGCCTCCCGTAGCCGCATGTATCCCTCGTTCGTTTGTGAATAGTTGCGGGGTTTCCAGAAAGTTGTATCACTCTGGACGAAGACTACAGGTTCATCTTTGATTATCGTTGCCGGGGTATATCGGTGATCTATAGCAGCTGTATAGAGAATCGGTTTGAAAGCTGAACCTGGCTGCCTTCTTGCCTGAGTTATCCGGTTGAATTTGCTGTGATTGAAATTCCTGCCGCCTATCATCACTCTGACATAGCCTGTTTCTGGGTCAATACCAAATATACCTCCCTGGATGTAGGGGGTAGGAATATCGGTTAGATTAGGTGGGAAATCTTCATAAACGTCGGCATATCTCTGCCTCTGCTCCAGTATTGTTAACTCATGATTCAGTAGTGAATCGGCATAAACCTGCAGGTCATAATCAAGGGTAGTGTATATCTTCAATCCTTCGGTAAAGAGTCTTGTGGTTCCATATTTTCTTTCTACCAGACGTCTAATATGCTCGATGAAATAGTCTGCTGTACCCTGATCACCTCTCTGAGAAGGGAGGATAATCGGCTCGTCGATACTGAGAAAATATTCCTCTTCACTAATCACTCCCTGGTCCCACATGACATTGAGAACGATGTTACGTCTTCTCATTGCTCTTTCAGGAAATCGGACCGGAGAATAAGCATTCGGAAGCTGGAGTAACCCAATAAGAGTGGCGGCTTCAGAGATTGTGAGGTCTCTGGCATCTTTGTTGTAGTAGCGGTGTGCTGCAGCTTCGATGCCATAGGCACCAGCTCCGAGATAGACCTTGTCGAGATACATCTCCAGAATCTCTGGTTTACTGAAATTCCGCTCTATCTGAATTGCCAGCATCATCTCCTTTATCTTTCTCGGGATCTGCTTGTCAAGAGTCAGGAACATGTTTCGCGCAAGTTGCTGGGTTATAGTGCTGCCACCCTGAGCAAAATCACGCCTGATAAAATCTATTCCAATAGCGATTACTGTTCTGCGAAGATCTACCCCCCAGTGATTATAAAATCTCCTGTCCTCAACAGCAACTACCCCATCGATCAGATAATCTGGCAGTTCCCTGATATCGGTACTCCTTCTATGTTCTACGGCAAAAATATGTATGAGATTATCATTGATATCGTATACTTCTGAGCCGATCTTCATATCGAACCGTTGAAGTTCAGACAGGGGGGGTATTTGATTGCTGTAGTAATAGAACAGACCGAATAATATCCTGGTAAAGAATATTACTATGCCGAGTAATACAAGTAAGTATCTATTTAGATAGAATTTCATTTAACTCCTGCCACTTTTTATTCTGTTAACGAGTAAGTAGGCTATATATCCTGTGACAACTCCCGTAATCATTCCCATTATTATTAACAACGGCGTCAAATAAAAAATTTCATCCTTTCTGATCAGTAAGATTCTGACAGCGAGTAACTGCCCCATATTATGGGAAACGGCACCGGCAATACTAATACCAATAATACTGAAATTTACCGGTATCTTGAAGGTTGTTATCATAATTAACAGGGCCAATAATCCACCACTGAGTGACAGAACTGTCGTTGGACTGAGAAGAGTTCCGGTAATAAGTCCACCGAGTAAAATTTTTGCCACAGTAACCAGCAAAGCTTCCCGGTAGTTCTTATTAGTTATGAGGATCAGTGGAATTATATTTGCCAGGCCGATCTTCATGAAGGGTAATATCCTGGGAAGGAAGCTCTCCAGAAGGTATATGGTGGCAGCAGCTGCAGTAAAAAGTGCTGTCAAAATCAACCTTCTGTTTGAAGGTAGCTCTCTAAAGCTCAGGAGTAGACCGGTTTGCTCGTTATCTTTCATATCTTTGTCCATTACCAAAAACTGAAACCACGGCGTATGAAAACTTCATGTGAGTTTCGCTCACCCTCCGGCTTAAGGTAGAACCTGTAAGATAATCTCAAGTGGAGAGGAAGATTGTAGTGGAAGGTAAAATTATGATAGACCAGCAGGTCTCGTTCACCGACGATATCTACCGGCCTCTGTAGCAGGAATTCATAGTCAGCATAAAGGTCACGGCTGAGAAATTTTCCCATGTTTATTGAGAGGTTATTCAGAAGGATATTTTTGCCGAATTGAATGATCTCGTTCTCCTCCTGCGGTTCTCTTCCCTGCTCGTTGAAACCGTAAGTCTGGACAAGATTCTCTACCAGACTAGGCCTGATTGAGAAGTAATCAACTTTGAAAAACTGTCTGGCACGGTTGGCTAACGGAAAGATCAGCGGGTCAACAATAGCTCCGGCTAATCCTATACCGGCCAACTGAAGAAACTCATCCTGCATCAGTGCATTCTGCTGCGAACGTGGTATATCCTCTAATCTTCTATTATATCTCAGCTTGGAGAGAACATGCAAAGTTGTTCTGTCTTCCGGGTTATCTGATACGAGCTCGAAATTCATGTTCTGCAGAATCTCTTTCGGATTACCATTCGTCTCATTATAGACGTCAAGAGTGATGAGACTACCATCAGCTGCATAACGGAAAAATGTCCCCTTCAAGCGATAATCATTCAGGTCGTAATTGATATAAAAGTCTGCATAATCGAGATTGAAAGTGGTTCCAAACATATCGAGCGAACCAGATTCTGAGGCGAAGAAAGCATCAGCAGGAATCCATTCAGTATCCCGGTAAAGAAGTCTGATGTAACTGTTAGGGAGGAGGAGAAGATTCAGGGGATAAGTAACATAGCGGACCTGATTTCTGGCTATAAGATTGAGATCCAGTTCGAAAGGGAGCGGTTGAGGATCTGAACGTCTCCTTCTTTCTGCGGCAACGTTAATCAGTTTGAAGAGGTTTTCCGTATCCCGGGGATAGGTAACTGAAGTGTTAGAGAGATGAAGGTCCGCTATGATGAATATTTTATCAAATGGCCCTCTGATCTCTGCCTCTTCTGAATCCCGGCCACTTACTAGAACATTTCCCACTGAATTATGCGGGAAATAGGAGGGGATATGAATTGTAATCCCATTCTCTGTAGTATGGGCAAAGAAATGGCCCAACTGAAGCATTCCGATCTCGAAATCGTGTTCATTATCTCTGATCTCATTTCGGAGAAAGATCTTTCCCTCACCGATCCGGCTTTCGAATTTATCAATGCTTAAGCGATTGTCAGCAAAGAGCATCGCGATCTGAATGTCTTCTGCTCTGGCAGGTTGATTCAGAACCTTGAGATACTCACCCTCCAGAGTAAAGTGACCTGACATGACAGAGAGTTCATCCTGTCTGATCCCAAAATGGAGTTCGAGTTCAGTTTGAGAACTGGCATCTTCCAGAAAGTCGAAATTGTGAGCCAGTATCTTAAGCAGATCTCCTCTAAAATGAAAGTCTATCTGATCAGTTCCCGAATAGAAGCGATTTGTTATTAAATTATAACCAAGAGTACCCTCTATATCAGCTATGAATAGATCTTCACCTACGGCCTGGAATTCATCGATGTAGAGTATTTGGTCTCTCTGTTTCGCCTCTACATTAAGAGAATCGAGCTTTAAACCTCTGTAACTGACCTCAGATGCGTTAAGTTTTACTCCCACCTCATTCTCACGGTCTGCTCTTCTATAATACCACTCGGAATCGACCAGCCCCTTTAGTTCGATCTCTGGCATTAACTCCTGCAGAGAGAAATTATCGAGGTCAGCAGTTACATCGATGTCCAGATCATTATTCAAATGCAATCTACCTGTTGCTGAAGCGAGCATCTCTCCCTGCATATTGCTCAACAGGTTACTTAGTTCGATAATGCCATCCCTGAAACTCCTCTTATTGTTCTGGCCGTCGATCAGGCTGAATGTCAGCTCATTGTTGCAGGGGCCGAGTTCTTTATATGCTAATCCCGTGCCTCTGGCTCTACCGTTGAATGTATGGGGAAAATCGAGTTCTAATTCGAGATCTATCATCCCGCTAAAATGGCTTGCGGTATAAGGTGTGATGAAATAGCGAAGATATCTCTGCAACCCTACTTCCTCTCCGGATAGGTTGAGCTTAAAGGATGGAGAGGGATAAAGATTCAAAATTAATTCTGCTGTCAGATCGTCATTGATATTAAATGAATTGATATGAAGACTGTCGGAAGTTCCCTCACCTTGAAGCATGATACTGAACGGCTCATAACGATACGAAGTATGAATAGTTTCCAGAGAGAATAATGAATGGTCATTGAGAAAGTCAATCTCCATATTGGAGCGGATATTACCTTCTAACTCCCCGAATTGCAGATTATACATTCTCAGAGACGTACTGGCATGAAAAAGCTTATCGATATACGACAGTTCGATATGCCCATTCAGATGGGGATACGATTTCAAGAGCCTGGTCTTGTTTTTGATGAGATTGTTGGTATTAAAGCCCTGTAACCTTAGAAGAGCATAGAGTTCCTCTTCTGGGTAATCACCCCAGGCAGAAAGGTTGAAGCGTTCTCCCGAGATATCGAGATCTATCTCATGACCAGATAACGTCCCTCTTAGAGATAATCCAGTCAATGAGAATCTATCATTGGTAATATCGAGATGCTCAAGAAAAGCTTGCAGTTCAAGCTCTTCCCGGAGTAAAAGCTCTGCCTGCAGGTCTGTTTGGATCTCGAAATCTCTATATCTGAAAGTGAGGTCAGGTTCTATTATCCTCAGAAAGAAGCCCTCTTCCTCTCTATAGCCCCCTTCTCCTCTCAATGTATTCCCCTGCCACTGAGCCTGCTGAAGGTTGATTGAAACCTCTTTCTCAGCATATCCAGCCTCTATTATAATATCTTCAATCTTTTCACCATAGAAAAGGAGATTTTCGCTCTCAGCTGTGAGAATCCCTGCAGGATTAGAGAGAGGACCACTCAACCTTCCATTAATCGCCAAATTCCCTCTCACCTCTGGTATGTATTTTTCTATAGGGATCTGTTCTGAGGAGAGAGTGGCACTGAGTATCGGTTCGGAGAGTATATCGTGCAGATCAATATCCAGTCTAGTCTGATTACCGTCGATAATGAGATTATCTGTCTGGAGCAACCAGCGGTCATTATAGGAGAAGAGTTCGATCGTCTCAGCCGTCAGGCCTTTATCACCGTAAAATGCCTGAAGACCTGTAATGGCACCGTCTGAATGAAATATCTCTTCCTGGTAAGTCCCTTTCAGATTGATGGAGAAATCGATTTCTTCGATATTATCGATAGTCAGTTCGAGCGGACGGTAATCTTGTAAGATTGCATCCAGGAAGAGTAACTCTCCTTTCTCAGCCTCCAATTCTACTCTCAATATAGGAGGGACTTTCTGATACTCTTCTCCTTGCTGCTCTTCTGATATTACTCTTTCTTCTCGTCTTAGTATTAGTAATATCGAGGTTGCTCGTTCATTCTCTACAGATATCTCCAGGTCGGAGAAGGTATCGTGGTAGCTGATCAGTTCACTCTGGTATTCTATTGAGAGTGAACCAGTTACGGCATTTAATACTCTAAAATAATCACTGATATCAGGTATATCTGGCAGAGAGAGTGATCTGTCAGTATCAGGTCCGAACTGTTGACTGGCCAGGTTATCTAATCTGATACTGACTCTCGGTTCGATAACCGAGATGCTTTCTACTGCTTTGGAGAGCTTGATGTTGGAAAAGATCACCTTCAGCAGATTGTAGTTAACATAGATGTGGGAGATCTCGATGCGATAGAGCCCTTTATTGTCATCTATCACTATATCTGATAACTGTAGTTGGGTATCGGTTACTGTCAGGTCACCAACAGTAGCTACAGCATCGAATTTTTCATCGACAAAACCGGTCATGAAATCGATAAGCCAGAGATCATATCTAGCATAGCGGGTAATGACGAAGAAGGATATATTTATCAGAAATAGGATACCCAACAGGATGAACAACCATCTCTTGTTCTTCAATGTCCGATCTCTCTCCTGAATCAGCCCTGTTTCGCCAGTCTGCCGTTCTCCAGGATATAATGTGTATTCATCCTGGCTGATATCTCTATGTTATGGGTTACCATTATGAATGAACAGTTCACTTCTTCGTTAAGATTGATCATCAGGTCAATTACTTCATCACTGTGCCGGGGGTCGAGATTACCGGTTGGTTCGTCGGCCAATATTATCTCCGGCCGGTTAACCAGAGCCCTTGCTACTGCCACTCTCTGTTGCTCTCCGCCACTCAATTGGTTGGGATATTTATCACAATGAGATTGCATGTCAACCCTGGTCAGCAGGTCTTTGGCTACTCTAATACTCTCATTCCAGTTGCCTGAGGCTATGAATTGAGGTATGGCAACATTCTCACTGGCAGTGAAATCTTCCAGTAGATAATGAAATTGAAAAACAAAACCGATTGTCCTGTTACGAAAACCGGCTATGTGCTTCTGTTTGAAATCAATCTTCTGGCCGGCATAGTGAATCTCGCCACTGTCTGGCCTGTCCAGAATACCAAGAATATGGAGAAGGGTACTCTTACCGCATCCTGACTCTCCTGTTACTGCTATGGTTTCACCCTTTTCCACACTGAAGTTAAGGCCGGTGAGTACCTCAAGGACATTTCCGGCATCACTGTATGTTTTTTTAATATTAATTGCTTTTAGAAGTGCCATTATTTCCTCTCGTGTTAACTTGAAATGTAATCGTTAGTTACGGATTGCTTCGACAATTGTCAGACTCGATATCTTTCTCAATGAAATCAATGTAGCCCATAGTGCTATAACCAGTGATACTGCAACTGTGACTGTTATAATCTGAATATCTGGTTGAATAGTAAACTGCTCGATGAAATAGACATCTCCCTTTAACATCAGATAGGTCTGTTTAGTAAGAAGATAAGCAAGAAGCAGTCCAGCTCCGACACCACTAAGTATGGCAATAAGGCTCAGAATCATAGTTTTACTGAGGAAGAAGGCTTTCAGAATCCCATTATTACAGCCTGTTGCTTTGAGGATACCTATATCCTTCTTTCGTTCCATAATCGACGTCGTTGTATTACTGATTATGTTGAAAGAGGCTATCAGGACCAGAAAGCTCAAAATAATTCCGATAACCCATTTCTGAACAACCAGCATAGTAAACAGATTGCTATTATAGTCTATCCAGGAGTAGATAATAAATTCGTTGTCAAGCATCATATTCCAGAGATAGATAAGATAGTCAGCCCGGTTTACATGTTCGTCTATCAGTTTTACTTCGACCAGGTCGTAATAAACCTCTGCAGTATCAACCACTGTATCTTCTCTGGTATACCGAAGAGTGGACAATACTTCTCGGTTGAGAAAAACGGTTCGAGAATCACTATCGTAAATACCGGAATGATAGATACCCTTAACATCGACACTAATGGTTCCGGTCTGTAACCCGAAGATGGTATACTGCATATTTGCCGGAGAGATCAGGTTGAGTTTATCTCCGACATCAATCTGGAGAAAGCTTGCCAAACCAGAACCTATCACAGCATCGTATCTGTCTGATAGTTCTCCAGTTCCTCTGTTTATATAGCGGTGGTAATTAGTCGGTGGATCAGGATGCTCCCAGTCCATACTCCGGGCAATGGCACCTCTGACCTGTCTCTCTCCGGTAGCCATTATCTGAGTCATCATGACAGGTGTAAACGACTTTACTTCTGGTTGGTTTTCAAGAAAACCTTCCAGCCTGGCTATTTCGTTCTCGGACAGTTTCTCTCCAGTGTCGTATATATATATATGGGCATTAACCCCAAGTAAACCCTCTTTTAGAGTTCGTTGATAGCCATCCAGAAGGGTTAACGAGGCAGTCAGGATAGCAACAGAGATAGCAAAACCACCGTAGGAGACAATTGTTTCAGATCGCTTCAGCTGCTTTTTCCCCAATCTCAGAGAGTTTCTGAGGAAAAAGAGAATGATCTTTATAGCTCTGGGCATCTTTAAGCTCCGTTAGTTTATGCGGAAACGGCCATCCCGGTGGAAGAATCCTCCACAGAGATGGCCTTTTCATATAACCGAGTAAATTTATGCTTTAGAAGAAGAGATGTCTGTTATCTTCAATCTCTGCTTCGTCCATAAGATTGCGATACCATTCATTAAGGTGCTGATTCTGTTCTCTCTCCAGCATCTCGGTATAAAGGGTATCTTTTCTCGCTTCAAAATCTTCCATGTCGGGATATTCTCTGCTGTCAATATGAGCAATATAGGCACCCCGATCACCTTTTATCAGAGGTGTAAATTCTCCACTTTCGGCATTCAGGATAGCCTCATTCAGTTCCTCTACTCTGCCGATTCTCGGAATTGAGCGGTCAACAGTAACATCATTAGCTTCGATGATTTCCCAACCCTCCTGAGTAGCACCGGCCAGAAATTCTGACGGTTCACGACTTTCGTAGAATTCTTCGGCTTTAACTCTGGCCATTTCTCTTTTCTTCTCTAATTCTAAAGTAGATCTGATTCTGTTACTAACCGTCTCTAAATCATCATATCTTTCCGGTAATTTCTCTGCCAGTTGGAGAACGTAGAAATCGCCGTTCGGTGACTCTTTGATTTCTGGTATAGCTCCTACCTTTCTGTTGAAGGCAAACTCTACAAGATCTGCGAAGCGTCCTAACCCCTGGATGAACTGAGCATTCTCTTCGAAGAGGCCAGATTCATTGATTTCCAGCCCTTCAGCTTCAGCAGCTTCTTTGATTCCGTCTCTTCTTGCCCGCTCATGAAATTCATCTACTCTGTCACGGATCTCAAGTCTGGTTAATTCAGAAGCTTCTATCCTGAGCAGGATATGACTTGCCCTTACCTCTTTTTCACCCTCATCATTAGTGCGAGTATCGGTTAGTTTTATGATATGCCAGCCGAATTGTGATCTAACCGGCTCGCTGATCTCTCCGATTTCCATTGAGAAAGCCTTCTCTTCGAATTCCGGTACCATTCGGCCTCGACCAAAGAAACCGAGGTCACCACCCTGTTCGGCATTACTGGGGTCCTGAGAAAACTCCGAGGCCAGGATAGCAAAGTCCTCACCATCCATCAATTCCTGGTGGATCATATTTGCAGTTTCCAGAATATCCTCTTCATCCCGTTCACTCGGTTCCATGGCGAAACGGACATAATGGTAACGGGCACTTGGTGCCTTTTTGTAATCTTCTTTATTCTCTTCGTAATATGCTGCAATCTCTTCTTCCGTAATCTCTACTTCGGTAATCTTGTTCGGATCAAAGAAGATTACTTTAGCGTCAGCCTTGTCATTTTTCTTGATGAAATCTTCCCTGACCTCTTCCTCGGTTATACTCACCTCGTCTCTCACTCTTGCGAGTAGAAGTTCATAAGGTAATTTATCACGGACATGAGTCTCCAACCAGCTCAGATCGAGTGGCTGACCGTTGGGTGCAACACCAGTAACGAGGGTGTTCATATACTTGTCTCTGTCAAAAACTCCATCAGTCTGGAAGATCTCTGCCTGTCTGATAAAATCTGGTGGATCGTTTCTTAACTTATCTATAACATCATCGTCACTGACACGTATACGCCGTCTCTTAACCTCTCTATCGAAAAGGATTACCTGAATCAATTGTTGCCATGTCTGATCGTTTATCTGCTGGAGTGTCTGCTCATCAGGCTGCACGTCAGGATTTTCCTCCATATAGTTCTGATAAGCGTTCTGAAACCATTGTGTATACTCCTGATAAGAGATATTTCTCCCGGCTATTCTACCTACATGCTGGGTATGACGTCGGTCAAACAGACCGCTGATTCCCATAATTGCCATACCTACTATGAATACGAAGGCAGTTATATAGATAATTATTTTCGCCTTCTTTCTGAAAATATCAAGCATTGCTAAAACCTCCTGTTTTAGAACCACTACAAGTAGCTAATCTTTCAACCAAATTCTATTTCTGATCTTTTTGTCAATCATAACTTTTCCGGAGAGATATTATATCAAGTAATTGGGGGTAATCGAAAAACCTTTCCAGATTAGAAAGAGCTGTTAGAAAATAAAAAAGCCCGTTTCGTTAAAACGGGCTCTCAATAACTTGAACGAATTATCAATCAAACATGGTCTGGAAGTTCTTCAGGGTAGGTTTATGCTTCTTGATCAAATCATAGATTGCTTCCTTGCCTAACTCCTCCAGCTTCATTCTTTTGATAGCGGCTATAGTCTTAAAAGTTGCAACTGTCTCATCGTCCAGCCTGAAAGTCAGACGAGTAGCTTTGGGATCATCCATCCCTTTCGTTTCCTTCCTTTTTCTTCCCTGTGCCATAATTCACCTCACTTAGTCAAGATTTTAACCAAAAAGGAATTGACCTTAAGGTTAATTTTCTGTATTTGCTAATCCGATATTTTTGTCTGCCATATTAACTATTATGTCAACGAGAAATAATAACTTTTGTTTCAATAAAGAGAGTAAATAATATTTACTCTCGGTTAACGTTCAATACACTAAGCAATTGCGAGATATGAACAGTATTCATAAATGAAGTAGTTTCTGCAGTTTATATTGAAGGTGGGGTGATTGTTCAGTAACACCATAATCAGAGTCGGGTGGAGAACTGAGGATAATCTTATTATGTAACTGACAAGGGTATTTGAAGAGAGAGAGAATAGCAGGTATTCTTTTTGAATAAACTTGACCTCTCAAAAGAGAGGTATTTTTTTGTCAGATATCAAAATAGAGTTTCCGGTTTCAATGAATAAGACAGGTGATATAGAGGAATTTAATTACGAATAATCCTGATGTATCAGAGAGAGGTGAGAAATGGACAGAGATTTAACTACGGGCGATTTGATACAGATACTCTCCAGTTACAGTGCAGAGCACTTAAAGGATTTGATAGTAGATATTCATCCGGTAGACATTTTAGATGCTATACTTCAGTATGAAGGAGACAGGCGAGAGTTAATCAACAAGCTATCCCTTGATACCGTAGTAGAGGTTTTAGAGCGTGCTGATGATGAAGACAAGTATCATATCTACAGTCTTTTATCGGAATCTCAGCAGATACAGATTCTAAGAGAGATGGCATCAGACGAGCTTGTGGATTTTCTTGAGTCTGTTGAGCCTGAGAAAGCAGCAACGATAATCAAGAAGCTCGACAAAGATGATGCTGCCGAAGTCAGAAGATTGATGGAGCATGGACCCGAATCTGCTGGTGGTATCATGGCGACGGAGTATGTTGTCGTCAAGAGTGATATGACGGTCTGGGACGTATTGCATCTTTTACAGAAGGAGGGTAAAGAGGCTGAGACTGCTAATGCGTTATATGTTCTGAATGAGGATGGGATACTGATCGGGGTTGTATCGCTCAATGTATTGGTAGTGAGTAATTTCAATACCAGGATATCAGAGATTATGAACGAGAAAGTGATCAGTGTCAGGATCGAAGTGGACCAGGAAGAGGTAGGTCGGCTCTTTCAGAGATATGGATTTGCCAGTATACCTGTAGTAGATCATCAGGATCGGATGCAGGGTATTATCACATCCGATGACATAATGGGGGTATTACGGGAAGAGAACACAGAAGACTTTGAGAAGATGGCAGCTCTAATTCATCACGAGCAGGATTATCTTGATACGAGTGTATTGAGTCTGGCCAGGAAACGAATTGCCTGGTTGCTGGTTTTAATGATTTCGGCTACTTTTACCGGGATGATTATCCAGGGTTTCGAGGATGCACTGACGGCAGTAGTGATTTTGGCTGCTTTCATTCCGATGTTAATGGATACAGGAGGTAATGCCGGTTCTCAATCTGCGACGCTGGTAATCAGGGGCATGGCAGTAGGTGAGTTGAATGTTAAGGATTTTTCAATTATTCTCTTCAAGGAATTTCGGGTCAGTCTGATTGTCGGTTTTATGCTCGCGTTAATCAATTTCGGACGAATTATGCTGCTTGACCGTCCCGGTATGTTGGTAGCCATTACTGTATCGATCGCAATGTTCTGTACAGTAGTAATTGCCAAAGCGGTAGGATGTGTTTTACCGATAATAGCGAAAAGTATGAAAGTCGATCCAGCTATAATGGCAGCACCGATAATAACGACGATTGTCGATGCTCTCTCGCTTCTGATCTATTTCAGCCTGGCGACTGCTATTTTGCAGATTCCGATAGGATGACGTAGTTTTCCATTCAGGTAATAGATTCTTATGAACTTCCAGCCCAAGAGGATGTTTGGTCAGAATTTTCTGATAGATCGTAATATAGCTGCCAAGATAGTGAGACTGGCTGGACTAACCGAGAATGATATTGTATGGGAGATTGGCCCCGGCAGGGGGATTTTGACGACAGAGCTTTTAAAAATTGGTTGCCGTCTTATCTGTTACGAAATAGATCGTGACCTTATTCCTGGATTGAGAGAGCGGTTCGGAGAGAGAATCACCCTTATTACCGAGGATGTCCTCAGGGCAGACTGGCGGGAGGTTTATTCTGAGACAGAAGGCCAGAGGGTTAAGATCGTCGCTAATATTCCTTATAACATAACCTCACCGCTGCTCTATAAGATTACTGAGAATATCGGGTATTTCGAAAAGATCTGTATCATGGTTCAGCGAGAGGTAGCCGAAAGGATAACAGCGTCACCTGGTATAAAGAGTTACGGAGTCATGAGTATCAGGATACAGCACAGCTTTCAGGTGAAGAAGCTATTCAGTGTCAGTCGTCATCTTTTCCGACCACAACCGAATGTTGATTCTGAGGTTATAGAGCTCATACCACGCAGCGACAGGGTAGAGCCGGAAGATCCTATTCTTTACTGGCAGATCATTGAGGCTTCATTTCAATCTCGCCGCAAGACATTAAAGAACAATCTCGGTAATATCCTTTCCAGTAGTGAATTAGAGAGAGTTTCAAAACTAACTTCTAACCGTTCTGTTGAAGAGTTAACGAGCTTGGGAATAAGGCTTGACAAACCTTTGAACTTTGACTTAGGGAGTAGAGGGGAGAGTTTAGATGAGAAAGATTTTTCTAATCTGTACCGGATTATTCGTGCTATTCGCCAATCCAGAGAGTGAAGCTATACTTCTGGAGAGTGAATATCAGAGTTATTTCGGTAATATCTCCTTTCTGAACAATTATCGCTATCATTATCAATTTCCCGATGCTTTCCAGTTCAGTCATTACGGCAATCTCAGTCAGGGCCGCAACCGGAGGTTTGATCGCTACAGCAGAAATGCTGATTTAGTCTGGGAGTTGAGTAAAAGGTATGATGATATGCTCTTATCTCTTCATCTCGATTACAACTCTATGATAGACAAGGCTAGACCGGATCTGGAGAGGTATGAGATCGAAAAGACAAGGCGTCATGTCGGCCTGGACTTTCTCTATACTCCGATAGACAGTCTCTCTATTTCCGGAGGATTGACCTATATTCATTCTGACGAGATCAATAGCAGGTATTCGGATAATTCGGTTAAGAGTGATGGCTACCGCAGTAGTAATAATATCCGTTATACCCGTGAGTTAGAATCAACCTATCTTGCTCTCGACACCTTTTTTAATATTATACATCTCGACTACGATTTTTCAAGGAATTACGGGGCTTTATTCAACTTCGATATTGTCAAGCCCGGTATAGACACAGAACTCTTCTTTCAGCGTGATAGAAACAAGATTTATCTCTTAAATGATGAGATCGATACTCACATTCGTTCAGACTATCGTGCTGATGTTCTACACAGAAACCGTCCTATGGATAATATGACCATCAGGTTTGGTGACAGGTTTCAGGCACGTGACAATCGTCTACAGGAGCGACGAGACCGTAACTATCTGGAACTCGATAATTCACTCTTTACCGATACAGTATATCAGTGGGGGAGTTTTCGGATTTCACTGGGAGGAGAATACAGAGTAGTTTCCCGTTCCTTTGAGGATGAATCAAGTAACAGAGAGCAGGAACAAAGGATCTTCACCACTGGTATTACCTATGCTTTATCGGAACGGGATTCACTGGTATTTACCAATAATCTGAGCCTTTCGCGAACCGATTATATGGTCAGCAGTAGTATTCTCGATCATGATCAGCGAACCGACGAAAAGCAGATCAGTCTGCACTCATATTTACGTGATCATATAAAGCTGGTGAGTCATTTCAATTACACTCACCGGGAAGAGATCTATCTGAAGTCCGGGATGTCAGCAAATAACAAATCAACCCGGAAATATAATCTTCTTCCCACTCTGAACATTGCTCTCAACAGCAATCTCTTGATTCAGCAGGAGTATCATCTCCGGGCCGATTATGATGATTTTCATTTTAAAGATACGATCAGAGACAGGATGTACCGTAAATATTCTGCTACTTACTCGGTTCTTTCAGCTTTTCCCTGGGTTTATAATCCTTATCCAATGATACCTGACCGTGAATATTTCTATCATTATTACGATCTGCTTCTTGGTACATCCTATACATACGACACGAATAACAGTGGTAACAGGGTTGGTGATGCTTACGAAATATTTGCCGAGAATGAGTATCATACACTGGAATTGGAGTTGTTCCGTCGCATTGAACGATTGGAATTCAGGTTCAGGCCAAGATTCATCTGGTCGAATATCAGATATGAATTCAACCATCTGTTCGAATTCACCTATCTTATGCCAGGTGGAAGTAATTATGTATCTATTGGAGTTAACAGTACTGGTAACAGTATAGAGGAACAGCTCTGGCGGGTTAACGCCCTTGTCTATTTCTCTTTTTAACAGCCAGGTGTGATAATCCTTTTTTCAGGTAACCACCCATTATTAGGATCTGGTATTCTCTCAGTTCTCTGCTCTGACTTAATAACCGGGCCAGAATTCCAGGATCGTGAGTCCGGTTTCTCCATTAGCCAGATAGATATATCTGCCCTGGAGCACTGCATCTGACATCTCACCGGCTGCCGGATTGTAGTAAGCTATTTCATACGGTTGCTGAGGATCGGAAACATTGATGATAGAAAGTCCGTTTCTACCGACAGTTACATAAGCGAAATCACCTCTAACCACAACGGATCGGGCTGTAGAGGGAAGATGCACGAAACCGAGTAACTCGGGATCATAAGGATCGTATACGTAATAGATCCTCAAACCACCCTCGTAAGCTAAATATGCCCGGTGGTCAATGACCTCAATATCATAGACATGATTTGGAGCATTTTCGTAGAATAGTTCAGTCGGAGCTATCGGATTCTCGATATTGACGATAGAGAATCCATACCGGCTCGCTACATAGAGAAATGGCCAGTCAACCGTAACGTTATTGACTCTCTGTCCCTGCACCAGCAGGTTACTCAATTCGTAGATATTAAAGGGATTTGAGACGTCGAATATTCTCACGCCGAACATCTCATCTGCAAGATATACATATTGTCCGGCATAATCAAGTCCGAAGGCATTGTGGGTTGATATCTCCCCGATAAGTTCCGGGCCGAAAGGACTTTTAACGTCAATTATCTTGAATCCTGCTTCACCGGCAGCTACATAGACGTAGTCACCCCCATTATATTTGACATCGTAATAGATTCCCTCATCTTCATAGTAGTTTTTATGTTGTGGGAAGTGAGGGGAGGTAACGTTTATGATCCTTAACCCTCCAACTCCGTCTGCCAGATAGATATCATTTTCGGAGATAGCAACGGCATACGCGAATCCGGGAGTATCGATCTCACCGATATGATATATATGTGGTGATGACCCACCCGGTCCGACAGAATCTCCTATCTTACAGCCGGCCAGCATCATACTTAGGAATATTATGACCACAAGCATCAGTATCGTTATTCTCGGCATCGTGAAGTATCCTGGCTGGCTTCTTTTTAATTCTCTCATTACATTCTCCATTCAACCAATAAACTAATCTCGACGGTAATTGTGTCAATTTATTATTAGGCTGGATGAGCTAGACTTTCAAGGTTGTGAGAATGAGTTATTATTCTGGACAGCAGTAACAGGGTGCGATTTTCTGATTAGTCAGGAAGAATCTAAATAGAGGGTCAGAATGTAAGGAATATACTATTCTCCAGAGGCAAGAAAGCTGTCCCGGTGGGAAGAGGAATGTCAGCTTCAGTTTAGATACCGGTTCAGGACTCAGGGTTTTAGCTGACCTATCTCTCTAGCATAGAATATCTGGTCGGTTCCGCTGGCATAGTAGTTCTTGATTGCAGGTTTACCATTCTCTTCGATTAATTCTCCTTTTTCCTGCTCAGTAACGATCCTGAAACCACTCGATTCAAACAACTGTTGTGAAAGGATATTGACAGTCTCCACAGTAGCGGTGACCAGTCTGCACCCCTTTTCTCGAGCAGTCTCTACTGTCTCCTTCATTATCTTACTGGCAATCTTTCGCCCTCTGTAACGAGGGTCGACACCGAGCTGCCAGATGAAGTATTCTTCCGGGTTGTTCTGGGAGATGAAGCCGAGCAGAAAGCCTGCCAGTTCTCCATCTTCCTCGGCCAGGATTATGGTATTTCCGAAATAACGGAGCATGATCTTATAAAAGTGAGGTGGATGCTGAACGATCTTCTCTATCCGGCCAACGAGTTTATGTAATTCGCGAAAATCTTCAACTGATGACTTTCTGATTACCATAATACTTCTCCGTCAGTTCTTTGGTTCCAATATCTCTTCGATGGACTAATTCCTGACCCCGGATATGTTTCAGGCATTCCTCGCACTTTTGACTGGCAGTATAGATGTCACTGGCCAGAGTCGTAACCGCAAAAAGCCGGGGACTCGGTTCATAGAGATCATCTTCAAGATCAAAACAGGACTGGAAAAGATAACCGCCCAGTTCAGCGATCCTCTCTCGATCGATCTCTACACTTACCGGTTTCTTTCCGGGGGTGGGAAATCCAGGTGGGACGACATACTTACATACAGTTGCCCTGTTCTTGTATTGAATCTTAAGATCATCGAGCTTGCTGGTTGCTATTGCCTGGCAGATCTCTGTCAGATCAGTCTCCAGAAGCGGAATAATGTTTAGTATCTCTGCATCTCCAGGCCGGACATTTATTTCCAGCAGTTTCATACCCTTATCAGTAAGCATATACTGCCCGGTAATGAAACCTTTATAGATTGCTCCATGTTCTCTCTCCATAATCTGCAGAATCCGTTTCAGAGTTGCTGTCGCCTGCCTGAAGGTCGTTCTGCTAAGAAAGGGAAGCATATGATTAACATCACTGTAGGAGCCCATTCCCGGTGTATTGGTCCCTTTGTCTCCTTCCTCGAGCATCTTGTAATCACGAACTGCAGGCATACCAACGACACTCTTCCCGTCACTGAATGCCTGAAGCGAAAATTCCTCTCCCTTGAGTTTCTCCTCGATTATTACATAGGGATAGCCGCCGATAGTATTATTGAAAAGATGATCTATGTAAGATAAGGCCTCATTTCTGCTCTCAAGCTGTAAACCCATTACCTTGACACCATCACCCTCCGTTACACCGGCCGGCTTGATGGCATATTCCCTGTCGTTTTGCCTGAGATAATCCTTCGCTTCCTCTTTGTCATGAAACACCGAAAAATCGACGGCTTCCTCGAATTGATGACTCTGTAATAACTTCCTGAGAAAGACTTTGTCACTCTCCAATATGCTGCTCGCCCTGGATGCTCCTACCACAGGGATACCTTTCTCCGATAACGTATCTGTAATCCCTGTCTTCAGTGACATTTCCGGGACAACTATTACCAGATCAAAGTCCCGCTCAAGAGTATAATTCTCAATTGCCCTGCTATCGTTGAGGTCTATCAGACGATAATCCTCAGAAAGTTCTACTATTGACCCGTTCTTCCTGTCCATCAGTGTATAGAGCTTAACATCACTCCTTCGTTTCAATCCCATTGCCAGGGCATGTGTCTTACCCCATCTTCCTATCAGAAGTATTTTCATTTCAATCACCACCCTTTCAGTTTGTGGTTTTCCCCCGATATTTTTCAAATTCTGCTTCTGTTTTGCTACACTCAATATCCGGGGAAAGACCGGAGTTAAAATCATTTATCTTATTGACAACAAAATAGATAGATGTTGAGCTGTCAAGTAAATTATTGCACTCGGGCAAATTTGTTATTATAAATGCAATGCTAAATATAGAATATGTTGTTCTTGTATCTGTGTCCGGGAAGCTGGCTTTGGTATGAGTTAAAAACAAGGGAGATCAAGACACAGGGATAGTCCTAATAATAATGACCGGGAGGAGATTAATTTCACTGGATCATTTTTCTGATATTCTGACTGAAAATTTCTTCCTGTTCTTTAGCCTGAAGGAGCCAGAATTTTTTACCATCGATGCATGGTATGTCATTGTTCTGACAGGTAATAACTGTTTGTGTTGGTCTTTCATTGTAGGGCAGGTCGATCATCTTAACCGGCAGGTTAGAACCGGTAGCGGTAAAGAAATCTTCATTTTTCATCCCCAGGGGTGTGGCATTTACGATCAGTTCGAATTTTTTATCCTGGAGTTTTTCTTGCGGAAGATATTCTACTTTCAGATTATCTCTGCATTTAAGGACCTTTTCGCTATTTCTTCCGCTTATTGAAAGGTTGGGGAGCCGGGCGAATTCTTCTAGAAAAGCTCTAGCAACACCACCGGAGCCATAAATGAGAATCGGGTCATTATCTCTGATCATCAGGAGATCAAACGCTCTCTTAATGGCTTCTCTGTCTGTATTATAGAAGAACTTCTCATTTCCGAACGGGAGTTGTTTTCTGTTATCAGTTATGACCGAGATGAGGTTTACTGGCCTGTCGGTAATTTTCATTATTCGAGGAATATCTCTTTTGAACGGCATTGTCACTGAGAATCCAAAGAACCTGGTTTCTTTATTGAGTTCTTTTAACCAGGCGAGGAAATCCTCCGGGTCTTTCACCGGGAAGGGTAGATAGACGATTCTGCTGTCGATTCTTTTCAAGCGCTGGTTATAATACATCATTCCGATTGAATCATAGACCTGTTCGGCACCGATGAGCCCACCGAAAATGGTTGTTTCGTCGAGAAATTGGCAATCGTAGAGCTCGTATTCCTCGGGAGTGAGCTGTTCTTCGGCAGTTTGGAATTCTTTAAGGGCGGTATATGTTCCGGCTGAGCCTGATATCTTCCAGAGGATACGGGATAGTTTTCCCAGATAACCAATTCCAGCTATCAGGATTGGATTTTTGGAGAGTTCCGACCAGTCTTTCAGTTTTGCCAGGGTTGCATAACTCGTCAGTGGCAATATGATCTTCAGATATCTGATCTGAAGTTTGTTAGCTTGCTCGATAGTTTTTTCGACGATCTTTTCAACATTATCGGCATCCGGTTTAATATGTCTTGAAAGGATTAGATTCTGGAGTGGCAGGTCAGGTCGATGTTTCTGAAATAGTGATATCTCACAATCGACCATGCAATCGAATCGCTCGATCAATTTCTGATAGAGTTCGATCTTTTTTCGGAAGGGATAAGGGTGTTTTCCCCCTTCGGCTGGATCACGAAGGGTAACTATGGTGATCGGGTCAAGCGGCAGGAAATTTCTGAGTCTTTCGATATCCGTGTCAGGACTATCAGAGTAATCCAGGCGGATCTCCTGGAGATCATAATTGTAATTCTTCAATTCAGCATAGGGGAAGTTGTTTGTAACCGGAATAGTGAGTATGTTCACTGTTTTCTCCTGCTGTGTTCTAACAGAGTCTGCCATAATTTTCTTATCAGTTCCGGATCTATCCCGAGTTCTTCTCCTCTGATGATCAGACTTTTGTAAAGCTCTGCCTCCCGTTCCGGTTGATAGACCTTCAGATTATCCCTCTTTTTCAATTCAGCTATCTGTTCGATTATTCTGTCGCGACGGAACAGCGAAATCAGGATATCTTCATCGATCTTATCGATCGCTTCTCTCAGGCTGTCAAGGTCAGGCTGTTGAGCTTCTACCAGACGTTGATAACTGATCGCATCTGCCAGAACCAGTTTGATCATAGCTTCGGCAACCGGGATGATTCTCGGAACAAGGCAGGTGTCGAAACGCCCGGAAAGTCTCAATGTTCGGTGTCTGCCTGAACGATCAACAGTCTTCTGCGGGAGTGAGATGGAGGGGGTCGGTTTAACTACGAAACGAAAGGAAATTAGATCTCCGGTTGATATACCTCCATAGATTCCGCCGGCATTAGTCGTCTCTTCTCTAAATTCGAGTGATTCAAGAGGATCATTAGCCTGGCTCCCCTGCATCTTTCCGAGTTCGAAACCTGCACCGAATTCAATGCCTTTAACTCCACCAATTGAGATGATACCCTTGCTGAGGTTAGCATCGAGTTTCTCGAATACAGGATCTCCGAGCCCGGCAGGTAGATTCCGGATAATAACCTGCACGATTCCACCGACTGAATCTCCCCTCTGCCTGATGTCACTCAGATAATCTAACAGACGATCATAACTCTTCTGACAGGGCCAGGATAGCTCATTGCTCTTTAGAAATTCGGGGTGTACTTCCTCGATCCGGATCTTACCGATTGAAATCGGATAGATATCTATCTCAGCCGGTTCAATAACCCTGCTGACAAGAGGAGATGCAGCTACACGCGCTATGGTCTCTCTGCCCGATACTCTGCCACCACCACGGTAATCAAAGATCTTGAATTTACGGTAGAGACTGAGATCTGCATGCCCGGGTCGGAAGAGGTCACGCAGGATCTCATAATCTTCCGGACAGCTGTCCCGATTGTATACAACCAGACAGAGAGGCATACCGGTAGTCTTACCATCAAACAATCCGGATAGTACCTCGATTTGATCCATCTCCTGCCGGGAAGAGGCAAATTTTCCCTTTCCTGGTCTGCGTCGTTCTAACGCCTGACGGATCTCTTCGAAGGGAAATTCGATTCCCGGTCTGACATCTTCGATGACAACACCGACTGCCGGGCCATGACTTTCGCCAAAAGCAGTAATACCGAAAAACCTGCCCCAGTGATTACCTCTCATGACGAAAAGAAAAATCGGTTAAAATGAGGGCGTCAGGAGTAATTAACCCTGGATACCAGTCTGCGGAGTACAGTTACAACACGTGAGATCGGTTTCTCACTCTGGTAATATCTCCTGTTTTGATAATCTTTGAGGGTCTTCACTTCCGGAATCGCCTCCTCTCTCTGACCGTTCTTCTTCTTCAAAGATAAAAACGACATATAATCCTCCATGACTATACATTTATTTTCCTTTAATACATCGCAAAAACGAAAGTTCTTTTTGCATCTTGTTGTCAAGATATAATTAACCATCACCCCGAATTTACTCGCGATTTTTTCAGGACAATCATAGATTGAGTACCGGTCGGTTTCGAGAAAGGAGGCTTAGATTTCGGTAATTATCACCTGATTTTCTCTTATTTCTTGACATAAGCCATTAAATCTACTTTCTTTGCTACCTGTCATCTGGAGTTGATTTTTTGAACCTTCGGAACCTGTAGTTGACTCAGTGGAGAAGATGCAATGTAGATAGAGACTCAAGGTCAAACTGGATAAAAAAGGAGAATTAAATGGAGACGAATCAAGAGATTTATCAGCAGAACGCTGGTGGTGGTTATCTGGAACCACATCGTGGAACACTGGTACTTGTTTTTTGAATTCTGGGATTACTCTGCTGTGGTATTTTTGCTATTCTTTCCTGGGTATTCGGCAGCACTGATTTGATGAAAATGGATCAGGGAATAATGGATCCCTCTGGCAGGGATATAACCAATGTTGGCAAGATACTCGGTATTGTCGGGGTCTGTCTCTGGGTCCTCTTTGTATTTGCTGCAGCATCCGGTTTCTGATTTCAGAGATCCAGGGAAAGAACAATCAACTATTCATTAAATTCAGGTTAGTATCTCTCAGGTGATATGCGTCTCCGGTTTGGTAAGTCAACCGGGAATTTTCGTCAGGAGAAACTGCCGATACTGTTCTTCTTTATCGGCCTTCTTCTCATTTATCTGCTTCATTCCCTCAGTCATCTGAATATTCAACTCTGTCTCTTTCGGAGGATTTTCGGTTTTGAATGTCCTTCCTGCGGGGTTACCAGAGCATTCCTCTCTGCATCCAGGGGAGATTTTCTGACAGCATTAAGCCACAATCCTCTGATGTTCGTCTTAACTCTGCTGGTCCTAATCTACATGGTACTGAAGCTGATTTTCAATATCTCTGTCAAACTGGTCTGCAGCAAACGGGAGCAGAATACCATCTTCATTATTTTTATTCTGTTGCTTCTTCTCAACTGGCTATATGTCATTCTGGTTTGACTGAGTAATAAACTCAAAACGTTCTGATCCGATCAGATTAAATAATTGAGTAATCATACTGGAACAGGGGAGCCGGCTGAGGCCGGCTCCCCTGTTCCCGAATAGTTTTCTAATGAGACAGGTCATCTAATTATGAAAACAGGGGTAACATTGAGAGAGGGAATCAGGTTAAACAGTTATAGCCAGCAAAAGATTGACAACATAGAGAGATGAGATTTTTTGGAGATAGTAAATAACAGATAGGGATAGAGAAACTATGCAGATAAAGATTGTCTTGTTAAGTCTATTGATAATCCTCATAAGCCTGTCGGTGTTATCGGCCAATTCGGTATTTTCTTTTACTGGTATTCCCAACAGCGAGAGTAACAGTGATATCTTTGGTTCCGGTATGGGAGAGACAGGTATCGGAGATGTTTTCAGGATCAACACGGGCTATGCTAACCCATCACTTGCAACCACGCTCAATCAGGTTCATTTTTCGACCGGAATCGTTTACGGGTATTTCTATTACTACGATGATGCGGGGAATGATTTCCGTAAGGATGGGATCCATTTCCCCTATTTCAATTTTACTGTTCCGTTGCGCAGACATCGAATCGGATTTGACTTTACACCTATTCTTTCCGGGAGTGCTGATGTATATAGCTTTGATAAAACATTTGAACTGGAGGGAGAAACCTATAACTATACCGAGATCAATAAGGTTCGCTCCTATCTCTATAAAGCTTCGTTTTTATATGCTTACAAGCATCGGGCATTGAATACCGGTATCTCACTGGACTATTATCTGGGGCACCATTTCCGGGCCTGGTCGCAGGAGTTCGAGGGTATGGGGAATGCCGTCAATCCTAAATATGAATTAAATCAGACATTCCGTAGCCCGGGTGTTACGATCGGAGCGAACAGGAGTTTCGGTGATTTCGCTCTAGGAATGATGTACAGGATTCCCGTCTCGCTCGAGGGAGACAAAGAACTGGTAACTATTCATTCCGTCTTCGATGTCGGAGACAGCAAATTCGACCTGCCGCAGAAAGGTGGAATAGGAGCGGCATATAAACTGACCGATAACTATCGCCTGACTGCCGATCTGGAGTATGAGTTCTGGAGTGAAACCGATTTTTATGACGATCCTTCTGACACCTATAATATCGGGGTGGGACTTGCCTATACTCCCTACTGGGGTCGGGACAGGTGGTATCGCCGTATACCGTTGAGGATAGGTGGGTATTATCGGACACTTCCCTTTCAGGCCAATGGTAACGATCTGAATGAGATGGCTTTTACCTGTGGTATAACCATTCCATTCCAATCACCGAATAATCAAATAGATCTTTCTCTGAAATATATGATTCGCGGAGATAAGGAGGAAAATGGCTATCAGGACAGGAATCTCCTCTTCGGGATCAGTCTTTCGGGTTTTGATTTCTTCAGGAGCCGACCGAAAAGAATAGGGGACAGAGAAATACCAGAGGCCGAGTTTGAGACCTACAGGTGATTTGGGCGGTTATTATCGCAGGCCGGTAAGAGTCGGTAGCAGAGGCAGACAGTAATGAGATGGATCATTAGAGAACGAACAGCCTCTTCATTACTTGACCACTTGCAGAATTTACGAGGTGGGATGGATCATTACGACTACAGTGGAGCTCATCTCTACGAGTATTACGGGTTTGAGCTTCCTGACGAGAAGAGGATGAAAGATCTCGAGCAGGCTGCCTTGAGGATAATCAACGGGGTCAGAAAAGGGGAAAAGATTATTATCTTCGGGCATGACGACCTCGACGGGATTACCAGCACCTATATTCTCTTCAATTTTCTCAGCCGAATTGGGTCTCGCTATCATTACTATTATATCCCCAACAGGCTGATCGAACATCATGGAATTCAGGAAAAATTTATAGAGAAAGTCAGAAGCGAGGGGCATTCCCTTATTGTAACAGTAGATGGAGGGATATCGTCTCACGAAGCGATCGACAAGCTGAACGAACTCGGCTCTGAAACAATCATAACCGACCATCATCTCGTTCCCGACAAACTGCCGGACGCTTCTCTGATAGTCAATCCCAAGCAGGCTGATTGTCCCTATCCCTATGAGATGCTGGCCGGTGTGGGAGTAACCTTCTTTCTGGTGAAAAGGATGGCGGAGTTACTCGGAGAGAAGCTGCCGGAAAATTATCTGCTCTGGACAGCAATCGGCAGTATAGCTGATAAGGTACCCATGACTGGGGTGAATCGGGTTCTATGTAAGATTGCTCTGCAGAGATGGTTTGGTATTGATGATACGACTCTTATGCTCTGTCCGGGTTATAATTTGGTCAGAGACGATTATTTCTCTAAGATGTCCTTTATCAGCAACATAATCAAATTACTTAACAACGGCAGAGAGGAGTATGGTGAGAATTCGGCTCTTTATCTCCTGCTAGCACCTGTATACAAAAAACGAGAGATCATTGCCGAACTGTTCCCGAAAAAGGGAGAATACGAGAACAGCATTTACAGTGTCAAACGCTACATAGACCAGCATCTGCCTGGTAGCGACGATCTATGTTATATCTTTTATGATCAGGAGGATAAGATACCCAGTTCGTTACTAGGGTGGGCAGCAAATTACATAACTTATAATTACAAGATACCAGTCTTAATGCTGAAAGAGAAGGGAAAGGACTGCATCTGTGAAGCGCGATGCACTGACGGGTTCAATCTGGTGAAGGCTTTTGACTATGCCAGTGAAGCTTTAGACCAGTATGGTGGACATGTCAGAGCTGCCGGGTTCCTGACAGATAAAACGAAGATCGATCGGTTCCGGGAACTCTTTTTAGAATATGTAGAGAAGGAGCGGGAGACTATCGACCTGCATCGGGTTATATATATAGATGCCATTCTGAAAGAAGAAGATCTTGACCAGTTACCGGAAATATTGAACCAATTTGCCCCTTATGGTGAGAGTGCTCCGGAACCGGTATTTCTCATTCGAGATTATCGGATAGAGAAGCTGATGGACAATATCTGTCCTCTCTCCTTTAAGAGTTATACTCCCGGTATCAGTTACGATATTGTCTTTTCATTCAAACCGGATGGAAAGTATCTGATACTCGATTTTGCAGAGAGTCAGCAGGATAATACCGGATAATGAAGATAAAGATTTCGGTCAGAACAAGAAGAAGATCAGGATAATGGAGAAGTCAGATGATAATCAATAGAGAACTATGTGATCTGTGCGGCAGTTGCATAGCTGTCTGTCCGGTAGATGCGATCAGTATGGATGAGTTTTATGTTATGATCGATAAAGATAGATGCACCGAATGCGGTAACTGTGCAATTGTATGTCCTGCCCGGGCAATATCGGCCGAATTGAGTGATTGAGCGATGTGAATCCAGGTCGGGAAAAGCTGGGCTGTAAAGAGAGAGAAGCAGTAACTAAGATTGGAGTAGATTGAAAGATGGCGATGACAGATTATGATGTAGTAGTAGTAGGTGCCGGGCCTGCTGGTAGTGTAACGGCCCGTTATGCAGCAGAGAATGGAATCTCGGTATTAATGCTGGAACGTGACAGGGAGCCGGGAATTCCTGTCCGGTGTGCTGAAGGCATTTCCGGAGGAGGCCTTGAGGAGTTTATCAAAATCGATAAACGATGGATCGCTTCTGAGATCGATACGGCACGCCTTTACACTCCGAGCGGTAACCGGCTGGAGATGAAGAGTGAGGTCAGAGGTTATATCCTGGAGCGGAGGCTGTTTGATGCAGAACTCTGTAATATCGCCTGTCGTGCTGGTGTTATGATGAATACGAAAGCGAATGTTACCGGTATCGAACGGAATAGTGACCGGACTGTCACAGTAATATTCAGGAAGATGGGAGTTACTCACCGGGTCAGATGCAGGGTGGTTATCGGGGCAGATGGTATCGAATCGAGAGTGGGACGCTGGTTTGGCTTGAAGACCAATCTAAAACTGGAAGATATCTCTACCAGTGTGCAATATACGATCAATAATATCGATGTAGAGGATAATGTTATCTCCTTCTTCTTCGGAACGAACTATGCACCCGGTGGTTATATCTGGATCTTTCCGAAGTCGAAGAGATCGGCGAATGTAGGGCTTGGTATTGCTGGATGTTTTGCCCATGAGAAGCCTGCTCAGGAATATCTGGATGAATTTATCAGAACACGGTTCCCTGATGCCTCGATCAGTTATACCGTCTATGCCGGAATACCGATTGCAACAACAATGAAGCAGATCATTACCGACAATCTTCTGCTTGTCGGTGATGCGGCTCATCAGGTCAATCCCATTACGGGAGGAGGCATCAAGCAGGCTATGATTGCCGGTAGGATCGCAGGAGAGGTAGCCGCGGAAGCGGTTTCAAAAGGTGACTGTTCCGAACGGGCATTCAGGGCATATCCCCAAAAATGGGAGAAGGCTCTTGGGTCCAAACACAGATTTATGTATTCGATCAAGGAAAAGGTGCTCAATGCTTCTGATGAACGACTCGATAAGATAGCGGAGATGTGCAATAGCATCCCACCGGAGAAGTTCGCACTCACAGAACTGTTTAAACAGGTAATCAAGGGTGATCCCAAACTGATTGCAGAGATGGCTAAAGCCTTTGTAGTCAGTAAAGTACCGTTTTAGGTATATTAAGGCGGGCTGAAAAAAGGTCCGATTAGAGTGGAGAGGATAATGAAAGGGGGCCTGTTATTAACCAGAAGAGAGATGAAGGAGCTCTACCGGAAATCAATCCATATCTCTTCTATAGCTCTTCCTCTGGCTTATCGTTACATTCTCGGTTATAACAAAACTCTCGCTATAATGATCCTCTTTCCCTTTGCTTTTGCAGCTGTAGTCATCGAGTTGATCAGGCTGGAAAACAAAACTTTCAAGCGGATATTTTATAGAGTATTCGGGATCATGATGCGTAAGCATGAGATCTTTGATCTGACGGGAGCTTCCTATCTTTTGACTTCCACGGTCTTCACGATCGCTCTATTTCCCCGGGAGATTGCCTTTGCTGCCCTCTCTTTTCTGTCGCTCGGAGATACTCTTGCAGCAATATTCGGTATCCGTTTTGGAACGCGAAAGATTCGGGGTACTTCTAAAAGTCTCGAAGGTTCTTTAGCCTGCTTCACCTCCTGTCTTGCTTATGCTCTTATCTTCGGCCTGCATCCGGGGATGGCACTTGTCGGTGCCCTGGCAGCTACCCTTGCCGAGTTGATACAGATTCCGATCAATGATAATGTAAAGATGCCTATTCTGACAGGGATTGTAATGTCAATAGCTTCGGTGTTCATACCGATAACTGTTTAGGCCAGGCAGGGGAAAAAAGATGAAGCAGAATAAGCCAGTTTCAAGGTGGTGAAATCATGAAGATATCGGTTATCGTTCCGGTCTATAACGAAGTAGAGAGTTTAGAGCAGTTGTATAAAGAGCTGAAGGTAGAACTCAGAGAGTACGATTATGAACTGCTCTTCATTGATGATGGGAGTAATGACGGGAGCTTTGCCCTGCTCCAGAAACTGGGAGTGGAAGAGAGTCGAGTCAGAGTCATAAAATTTCGGACTAATTATGGGAAAGCTGCTGCACTACAGACAGGATTCAGACGAGTAACCGGAGATGTAGTTTTCACTATGGATGCTGATCTGCAGGACAGCCCCGGTGAGATAAAACGGTTTTTAAAGAAACTCGATGAGGGATATGATCTTGTTACCGGCTGGAAGAAAAAGAGATTTGATCCATTAGGAAAGAGAATAGCTTCCAGGTTCTTCAATTTTGTTACCTCGTTCGTCTTTGGTTTGAAGCTGCACGATTTCAATTGTGGTTTCAAGGTTTATAGAAAAGAGGTAGTGAATGAACTCGATATTTATGGTGAACTGCACAGATATATTCCGGTTCTCGCTGCCTCCAGAGGTTTCAAAGTCTCAGAGATGGAGGTTGAACACCGTCCGAGAATCCACGGTAAATCCAAATATGGTGGTGAACGATTCCTGCGTGGTTTCTTCGATCTCCTTACCGTGAAGTTGATCACCGATTATAGCAGAAGCCCACTCTATCTGTTCGGGGGAATCGGGAGTATCTTTACGATCGCTGGTGTGCTGATCGGGCTTTATCTCTCCTATCTGAAACTCTTTCTCGGGATGCCGCTCGGTAACAGACCACTGCTCTTCATGAGTATTCTGCTTATAATGGTCGGCCTGCAATTCTTCTCTATTGGCCTGATAGGAGAATTGATGGTCAATCAGAGCAGAAAATGGTCGGGAGACAATAAGATCTCGATAGAAAAGACAATCGGCTTCGACCTTTGAACGATCGAACTGGATAGTAATAATCAGCAAACTGGAAGATGATATGAATGCTAATTTATCAGAGACGATCTCTTCTGCTTTTTATGAATTTTGCCGCTACCAGAAGGTCTCTGACGATAAAATCAGACCTCTCCGTCCAGTTTTTACGGTTATTGAGAAATTCCTTTTCCCCATCGCCGGTCAGGACAAGAAAAGTTGTCAGGCCTGCTCTTTTTCCGAAGAGGATATCACTCTGTCTGTCACCAATCATGAATGAATTTTTCGGCGAAAAGGAGAATGCGCTTCTCGCTTTTCGGTAGAGACCGAGATTCGGTTTACGGTCTTCATGAGCCACTACATAAGGATCAACTATACCTTCATGATAATAGGGTGAGATAAAGATCCCGTCAATACTGGCACCCTCTTCTGCCAGTTGATCCCTCATCTTAGCATGAATCATTTCCAGGTCTTCGAGAGTGTAATAACCCCGTGCGACACCTGACTGATTGGTGACAATAAAGACCAATAAACCGAGATCATTCAGGAGTTTAATCGCCTTACCGGCAAAGGGATAGATGTTGAAATCTTCAGGCCGGCTGATATAGCCTTTATCGTGATTAACGGTCCCGTCGCGATCAAGGAAAACTGCTCCCGGAGGGGTATTGAAGTAATCTTTTCTCATCTCTTTGCTGTTAATTTCTCTGTTCATTGCTCAACCTCAGTATTCTGATTCGACAGTTTGCCGTTAATCATCTCCTTCTGTATTCTGTTCTTCTGATTCTCAGTGCGTCGGGCAGGGTTATATTATAGAACTGCAGACGGTAATTCCAGTAATCACCCTGCTTCGTCCAGGTAAAGAGCAAACGCCAGCCGTGCATATCACGACTGATCGAGATCGACTGAGAGACCAGCTCGCTCTTCTCCAGATTAGCATAATTATTGTAATTTATAGACCAGTTCTGGGTCAGTTTAAGAGAGAGAGAGGAGCGAAGATTACTAGTATAGGATCCAGTTTCAACGACCTTTGAATAATCGTAGTTGAAATTCAGATCCCAGGGGAATTGACTGCTGAGTCTGGACAGGTCTCTTGCTGTCTCAAAAGAATCATTGTCGCTGAAATCCTCCTCCTCAAGATCGGCTTGGAAAGCGGCACCTGTAAAGAAGACATTCTTTTCCAGGGGGAAATAATCAAAATAGGAAGATTCTCCGCTCAAATTGAGGGTATTACTGATTCTCCAGTTTATGATATTGAAATCGTAAGAATCCTGTCTGGCAGAGCCGGTTGTGCTGAAGCGGAGATTAAACCAGGGGAGAGAAATCTGTCCGGGCCGAAAACCGGCGGAATGACTGATATCGGAGAATCTCTTTCCCTCTTTTTCCAGATCGTAAGAGAGTGAGGAGTTGAGAGTAAAGAGATCATTTAAAGCCCTCTCCTGTTCGGTCTTTGAATCGAAGAGACGGAAAGACCATTTGTGATTGAGCCCAAAGTTGATCCTTCTTTGTCGGCCGCTTCTGTTAAGGGCTATACCACTGAAGGAATAGAAACGCTCATTCTGAGAAAAGTCGGGTGAATAATTGAACGACAGGGAGGGGCTCATGACATGCCGGATTGCTCTTATCCTGCTGTCGGGATAGGCAGCAAGTCCATAGATAGAGGCAGAGAAGCGTGTCGAGGTACTGTAATCGTGTCCTCTGACGAATTGTGAACCTTCACGGTCTCTGTCAAACCAGACCTCATTTCCGCTTAATGATTGGCTGAAATTTAACCAACCGGCCAGTGTTCGGTTAAATGAGAGACCTAACGAATGCCTGATTCCTGCATTATGTTGATTGATGTAGTTTCCTTCCGGATCCTGACTGTTCTTATAGATGATATCAGCCAGTGAAGGTGAGGGATCGGTAATATGACCGTAATGTACTGATCGCAGACCATATGAGTAGTTGAAATTGGTCCACCAGGCATCGACAAAACTATCCTTTGTAGTAAACAGCTCATAGACTGGTTTGGAGGGCAAAGAGAAGGAGAGGGTAGGGAGGATGATCTGTTTTGTCTCTTCTGACAGATTGTCGATGTAATTGGCTCCCGCGCTGAGTGTAGTTGATAGAAACGGACGACGATAAGCGATAGATGAGGTAACCCGTTCCATAAGCCTTTCATCGATATTTTCAGAGCTTTCCCAGATTGTCCTGCTGCTCATGAATTCGAGATTGGCATCGAATGTGGAGCGATTCGTGAAGTCACTATGATGTCTTGCTTTTACATACCATTCCTGTCTTGAAGTGACGGGTGAATCTATCCGATGCTGGTAACGGGCCAGGAAATCTCCATTAAAGAAGTACCTCCTGATGTAGTTACTCTCAAACCTCGCTTCCCAACCTGTTTTCTCACGCCAGTCAAGAGCAGCTGTAGCATCGAAATAATCATCATAGGCATAATAGAGGGCAATATTATCGATATACTTACCATCGGTACTGTTGTAGCCCGGTTCCGGGACCAGGATACCGCTCGCCCTCTCTGTCTTGACCGAAAAGGTCCCGAAGGGGAGGAGGAGTATGGGGAAATGATTTACGTAGAAGATAATCGGTTTGGCAACGATCTTGTCACCATAGTAGAGGCGCATCCGGCCTGAATAGATGAAGAAGTGGGGTTCGCTACTATCACAGGTCGTGAAGTATCCCCGGTCAATGTCGTAAACATCATCACCTACTTTGCGAATCTCCCGGCCATAATAGAACCCTTTGTCAAGCTGGCTGGCCCCATCTATCAGAATCCCCTTCTCTTCGCTGATATCGAATCTGACAGACCTGCCGAAAAGTATCTGTGTCCCGTCCTTCATCCAGGTCTCACCCGCTGTATAGGCCTGATCGTTCTCCAGATCGATGTATATCTCATCGGCATCGATAGTAGCACCATGATAGTTTAATGAAGCGTTGGAAGAGAGGCTGATCTCATCGGCAATGATATTGTAATGAATGCTGTCGGCAGCGTAGATCACCGAATCGAGTTCGACAGTCTCAAAAGGTATATCTGTTTCAGGGATCGTGATCTCGAGAGTGTCAGGATCGACTGTAGCATCGGCTGCAGGAACCTCCTGTGCAACAGAATGAGCCATCAGCAGCGAAAGTGTAAATATGGTGATTACTGCAATAATTGTTTTCATTTCGAACCGAATCAATTCTCCCTGGTTATTATTCCCGATTATCAGAGAAACAGCCTTCATGGCCTGCAGAAAGTGTCAAGAAATTGATTGGTTACGAGGATTCTCAAAATAATGATAACAATATCCTGGCTGTAAAAATCAGACGCCAGGTTTTTCTCTTATCATCGGGATCCAGTAATTACTCACTGCCAGAAGAGATAGGGATAACCATTGTTGATATGATGGTCTTGATCAGCGAGCCATAGAGTTCCAAATTCCCAGTTCGTATATGTCTCATCTCCATAGGGATAAATCATCTCAGTGGTTGTGCGTCCCTCACCCACAGCACTGACATATTGGCCAGAAGCTTCCATATCCCAGTAACAGTTGGTTATTATGTTAGTCTCGGAAAAATCAACAGAACCGACAAAACCACCTGCGTAACTGCTCCCACTGACTGAGCCGGCACTATAACTGTATGAAAGAACAGTGTAGTCATAGATATACCCTATGAGCCCACCTACGTCTGTTACCCCTGATACATTGCCAGTGTTATAGCAATTACTTATTGTTGTTATTGAGCTTTCCCCGACTAAACCGCCAACCTTTTGTCCACCCTCTACCATTGCAGTATTGTAAGAGTTAAGAATCTCTGTTTCGGATCGATTAAGGCCAATAAGACCACCAACTGTGTTATTACCTGTTACCGGTCCTGAGGCGTAGCTGTTAACCACACTCGAATCGTGAACATTAAGGCCTATCAGCCCGCCGACCCATTCGTTGCCCTTGACTGCAGCTTTGCTGTAACAGTTCGTAATAGTGGAGTATGAAGTGCTGCGGCCAATAAGCCCACCCACTCCAATGACAGCAGAGAAAACAGAACCGTCAGTGTAGCAATCACTTACAGAAGAATGCGAGAAGTTATCTCCAACGAGTCCACCGACAGTAAACTCGCCGACTATGCTCCCTTCGACAGAGGAGTTGAAGATTGTCGAAGCCCGGTTTAATCCAACCAGACCACCAACTGCTGCCTGACCTATGATGTCGACTCCACTGAGCCTGATGTTTTCTATCTTTCCGTTCTCGATAAAACCAAACAAACCGATGAAGCTAGAGTCGGGACGGTTGATTGACAGCCCGATAATAGTATTTCCTCCGCCATCGAAAAATCCCTGAAAAGGGTATTCTTCCCAGTATTCTTCTCTTGTTACTGAATCTGAAGAGGATAGATCAAGATCATTGGAGTAAGGGTGGCTCGAACCAGGCAAGGTATAATCATCTCTATGGATCATAATATGTCCGATTGGCATCCATCCCTCTCCTGACTGATATCTCGAGAGATCAATATCTGAGGTTATTCGGAAATACTCTCCTTCGTGACTGTTTCCGCTGTTTACGCTCTGTGCAAGCACTTTAAGGTGCTCAGGACCTGATATTCTGTAAGGATTGCTCTCTGTTCCATCACCCGGCAGGTTGAAGATAGATGGTCCGGTAGACCTGTCACTACAAGAGATAATCATGAAAATAACAGTTAACAACAACAGGGTCATTATCCTGGGGCTGATTTCCATACACTTTTTCCTCCATTATGGCGATCATAAATCAAAACACATGATACTACCAAATGTAGCAAAAACATATCAGAAACCGACAGAAAGATCCTCAAGCAGAAAAGAAAGAGAGCATGACAGCCAGAGCAACAGCAACTATACCGGCAAAAAAATTAACGAATTGTGGAACCTAACTGTGATAACGATAAAAAAGTTCAGATGAAGGGGAGATTTGCCGACTACTTCAGAAGATATAGAATCAGTCTGTATCCTCATCATCATCGTCCAGTTCTGCTATAAGTTCATCACGTTCTATGCCAATAACCCAGTCCGGGCAGAAGATCGTATCTTCTTTATAATCGTGACCGTCGACATTTTCCAGTCCGAAACGGGTGAGAAGATCCTCTTCCCAGATGGAGTAGTATACTGTCTTATCTTCGACCTTATAGACCAAGACAGGTTTATGGTATTTTCGCAATTCATATCTCTCGTTTCCGAGAAGATCAAGGAATTCCCTGATTCTTCCTCTATCAGTCTCTTTATGCATCATAACTCTACACTTCCTTAAAAGTTGAATGTATATTCGAAATCAAGGCTGAAGACATTCTGTCTATAGTCCTTGTATCTTGGTAGATTTTCATATTCGGACGAAGTGTTACGGATGTAATGTTTAAAGTCAAGAATTATGTTCAAATTTTTGACAAGGTAGAATTCACAACCGAGTGTAATCCGATAGCGGTTTTCTTCTCGAGAACTCTGAAATGGGGCAACCTGCACGGGTAGCATTGTTTTGTAGTAGCGGTTTTCGATTCTCAATCCGAAATAGGGGCGGAAGTCGTAATCCCCGAAGAGATTTGATCTCTTGTTCCGGAACTGGATATCGTAGATGTTACTTTCGTATTCGGGGTCCGTGATTCTGTCATCAATTGCCACCTCATCGAGAACATAGTGGACATTCTCCGGTAGGAATTCCCGGTAATAATAGAAGAGTCTGAGATAGAAGCTCGGGAAGGATCTTCTCCATCCGATCCCATAAGTTGTAGCTCTTCCGTCATATTCGGTGAAGAATTGATTATAGAAGTAATCTTCGATCTGAAAGTATAGGAGGGGGGTATCGTATCGGGTTAAAGAAAAATAGGAATAGATGCGGTATAGGTTCTTTTCATATTCGAATTTCTCGTACTCATCTGTCCCCTCTCTATCGATATAATCACGGGCATAAAGGTCACCATAATAACCGTAATAGAGATTGAGGTTGAAATCTTTATATCTATTGAAGAGTCCGCTCAGTATAGAATAGTTCGATTTATCGGTATTGTTCAGATACTGATAGTAATTTGCATTTATATATGGTGTAAAGGTGAAATCACCTGAGAATATGGGGTATCTTGCTCTCATGGAGGGGTTAATGATCAGGTCATCGGCTGTCTCGACAAAGTCAAAGATTGGGTTACCAGCCTCGAATCTGTCCATATCATAATCGGAGAGGGAGAAGATATTATCATTATATCCGAACGAAGCTCCTATTGTCAGTTCCAGTCCGGTCAGAGCTCGTTCGATCATACTCTCTTCTCTAAAAGAGGTTTCATCGTAAACCTGTTCATCACTTTCCTGAATCTCGACTGGAATTTCCATGAAAAGCCTGAAGATGAAGTTATGGCCTGAGCGAGGTATAATCCGGACCAGATGTTCTCCGGAAGGTAAAGTAAACTCGAGTCTTCTGCCGATAGAGAGTGGCAGTTCCTCGTTCTCCATCAACCAGTAACTTCCCGTTTGTCTCAGGGGAATCGTGACTCTCTCGACGATCTTGCCGTTAACTTCTATATCGAACTCCCCTTCGAGTTCTGTCTCATTGATTAGAAATCTGCTGAAGCCATCTACTTTATTTGGACCGGTAGTCCTGAACTCAAGAGGGTGATCACTGCTGGCCAGGTAATAGGGGCTTTCAGTATCCTCTGAGACGAGTGTCTGTTCTGCGATGTATTGGTCCGGTTCGAAAGTCCCTCTCTCGGTTGGAACAGTCCAGACATCCTCTTCACGGAAAACCTTGAAATAGGCAAGGCGGTTGGAGGTCGATATCCTTAGCTCGTGAATACCGGGACTCAGATTGAGGAAAATATCCTCCATGATCAGAAAATCTCCGCTTTCTTCAACCGGATCGACAGAAAAATTTCGGAAAGCATTGTTGATTCTCACCTGATAAGCCAGATTATCAATATCCTCCCGGACTGCCGATTTGATCATGATTCTTCCACCAGTAATG